>Ga0268276_1001827_pt1 | contig 19512 bp, 15 predicted proteins | sample saktaG_4_FD_190145 | JGI IMG/M metagenome (GOLD analysis project Ga0268276, IMG submission 190145) | Saline water microbial communities from Sakinaw Lake, British Columbia, Canada - sak_2010_1_5_45m | ecosystem: Environmental > Aquatic > Non-marine Saline and Alkaline > Saline ... | reverse complement strand
CGTCCGGAGCATCTCGTCATCCGGCTCTTTCCCGACATCCGGGTGGGCGAGCAGCGCCTTGATCTCGGAGGCAAAGAGAAAGGACCCTCCCGCTTCGGTATAGTAGAACGGCTTGATCCCGAACCGGTCGCGGGAACAGAAGAGCTGCTGCTTTCTAGAGTCCCAGAGTGCGAACGCCCACATGCCGTTGAACCGGGCAAGGCACTCGTGGCCCCACTCCTCGTACGCGTGCACGATAACCTCGCTGTCGCCCTTGGACCGGAACGTGTGCCCGCATTTGACGAGCTCCTCGCGCAGCTCCACGAAGTTGTAGATCTCGCCGTTGAAGACGAGCTGGAGCGACCCGTCTTCGTTCGCCATGGGCTGGTGTGCATCTTCCGAGAGGTCGATGATTGCAAGGCGCCGGTGGGCAAGCCCGACACTCCCCTTAATCCAGGTGCCCTCGCCGTCGCGACCGCGGTGGGCGATCCGCTCCGACATCGCGGCAAGGAGCCGGGGGTCAGGTGGGGCCCCGTTATAACAGTACTGGCCCGCAATCCCGCACATTACCTAACAGGTTCGCACGGGAGGATAAAAGGAAGTTGGGTGGGGGAAGGGGGTATGATGAAAACAAGAAAGACACATTTACTTTCCCCCCGCCAATAAAATATAACCCGAATATCAATCGAAGGCTCCAAATGTCCAGTAAGAAACCTGCAGGTGTACAACGATTATCTGGTCAAGATAACACAATGACCGGACTTTCGGATAAATTATCTCTCAGCGTTTTGGAGAACTGGCTCTTTGGTGCTGCAAATATCCTCCGGGGTCCTGTGGATCAGGCGGATTATAAAACCTATATCTTCCCGCTCCTCTTCTTCAAACGGATCTGCGATGTCTTCGATGAGGAGTACCAGCAGGCGCTCAAGCAAGCCGGCGGGAACAAAGAGGAAGCGGAGTTCCGGGAAAATTTTCACTTCCTGATACCCACTGATTGTCACTGGAGAGATGTCAGGGAAAAGACCGAAGATGTCGGGCAGGCTCTTTCCCATGCCATGCGCTGCATCGAGACAGCAAACAAGGAAACACTGTACGAGATTTTTGGCGATGCCCAGTGGACGAACAAGAATCTCTTTTCTGATAAGCTCCTCATCGATCTCATCGAGCATTTTTCTGAGCACAACCTCTCCAACAGCAATGTCGAACCGGATATAGCCGGTCAGGCGTACGAATACCTGATCAAGAAATTCGCTGATCTCTCAAACAAGAAAGCCGGGGAGTTCTATACCCCGCGACCGGTTATCCGGCTGATGACGCTGATCCTCCAGCCCAAGGAGATGGAGATAATCTATGATCCTGCCTGCGGGACCGGAGGTATGCTCCTGGAGGCGTTCAATTATGTCCGGAACCATAAGGGAGAATACCGCAGGCTCCGGCTGTTCGGGCAGGAGAAGAACCTGACGACTTCTTCCATCGCACGGATGAACCTGATCCTTCACGGGCTGGAGGATTTTAAAATTGTTCGCGATGACACGCTCCGGCGCCCGGCATTCTATGAGGGTGACGCGATCAGGACGTTCGACTGCGTGATTGCCAACCCGCCTTTCTCGCTGAAGAAATGGGGCGAGGAGGTCTGGGAGAATGATCCCTATGGCCGGAACTTTGCCGGGATGCCACCCACGAGTTATGGTGATTATGCCTGGGTCCAGCACATGATCGCGTCGATGGCAAAACCGCACGGGCGAATGGCGATTGTGCTTCCGCAGGGCGCCCTGTTCCGGAAAGGTGCAGAGGGGAAGATCCGCACGAAACTGCTTGAGTCTGATCTGCTGGAAGCGGTTATCGGGCTCGGGCCGAACCTCTTCTACGGGACAACACTTTCCGCGTGTGTCTGTATCTTCCGGCTCACAAAGGATGAGCGGCACAAGGGCAGGGTGTTGTTCATCGATGCTTCAGGGCCGTTCAAGAAGGGCAAGAACCAGAACGAGCTGCTTCCGGAACACGTGGACCAGATCTATTCCTGGTATGGAGCGAATGAAACCCGGACGGGTATTTCCCGTGTTGCGACGCTTGACGATATCCGTTTGCAGGACTACAACCTGAATATTTCCCTGTACGTGGAGCCGGTGATCGAAGAGGACACAACAACAGTTGTCGAGGCGCTTGCTGATCTGAAGAAGGCGGCAGCGGATTGCGAAGCAGCAGAGAACCGGTTGAAACAATTGTTATCCGAAGCGGGGGTGCTCTGATGCCTGTAACAATCTCGCAGCAGGATCTCGAACGCTACTTCTGGGGAGCGGCGGTGCTCCTTCGCGGGTATATCGATGCGAGCGACTACAAGCAATTCATCTTCCCGCTGCTCTACTTCAAGCGCGTCTGCGATGTCTTCGATGAGGAGTCCGCAGAAGTCGCGAAGGAATACGGCCCCGGGGTCGGGGAAGATTTTATGGAGTACCACCGGTTTCGTATTCCGGAAGGCTCCCACTGGGGCGATGTCCGTGAGAAGACCGAAGATGTCGGGGTTGCGATCCAGAACTCAATGCGGGAGCTTGAGAAGTCCAATCCCGAACGGCTTGCCGGGATCTTTGGTGATGCCCCGTGGACGAACAAGAGCCGGCTCTCGGATGAGACGCTCCGCGATCTGATCGAGCATTTCTCATCCGAGACGCTCTCGCTCTCCCATGTGCCGCAGGACGAGCTCGGGCAGGGCTACGAGTACCTGATCAAGAAGTTCGCGGACGACTCCGGGCATACGGCAGCGGAGTTCTACACCAACCGGACACTCGTCAAGCTCATGACGCTCATGCTCGACCCGAAAGAGGGCGAATCGATCTACGACCCGACCTGCGGGACGGGCGGGATGCTGCTTGTCGCGGCGCTCCAGCTCAAGGAGCAGGGCAAGGAGTACCGGAGTCTGAAACTCTACGGGCAGGATATCAACCTGATCACGTCCTCGATTGCCCGGATGAACCTCTTCCTGCACGGCATCGACGATTTCGAGATCGTGCGGGGCGATACCCTTGCCCAGCCTGCATTCCTGAAAAACGACAAACTCCGTCAGTTCGACGTGGTGCTGGCAAATCCGCCGTACTCGATCAAGAAGTGGAACCGGGATGCATTCGCGGCAGATCCCTATGGCCGGAACCTGTACGGCGTGCCACCGCAGGGACGGGCTGACTATGCATTTTTCCAGCACATCATCAAGAGTATGAACAAAAGGACCGGGCGGTGTGCGATCCTGTTCCCGCATGGGGTGTTGTTCCGGGATGCGGAACTGGATATCCGGAAAAAGATGATCAATGCGGATGTCATCGAATGTGTACTCGGACTCGGGCCAAAATTATTCTACAACGCTCCGATGGAAGCCTGTGTCGTGATCTGCCGGATGAAGAAACCGGATGAGCGAAAGGGAAAAATTCTGTTCATCAATGCTATCGATGAGGTTACGCATGAGAAGGCACAAAGTTTTCTCGAACGCCGGCACATCGAAAAGATTGTTGATGCCTACCGGGCGTTTCATGATATTGATGAATTTGCCAAAGTCGTTTCTATCAACGAAGTGCTCGCGAACGATGGAAACATGAGTATCCCGCTTTACCTTTCCCGCACCGGGAATAACGGGCACGAACATACCCTCGAAGAGACAACAGAGTTGTGGGAAGCGAGCATCCTCAAACGGAATCATTCTGCTGATGCACTTTTTACATCGCTGAAGGAGGCGGGGCTCCATGAGTGAATCAGTGATTGGAATCTCTCAAGATGACCGAACAAAAGTTACGCTCGGCGAGATTGCGAAGAATATCTCCGAAAATGAGTACAAACCGAAGGAGAAAGGACTCGATCACTGCGTCGGGCTTGAACATCTTGATCCCGGTTCCCTGAAAATTCATCGTTGGTCTCTGATTACACCGGAGATGTCATTCACCCGGCGATTTTACAAGGGACAGATCTTATTCGGAAAACGACGGTCATACCAGAAGAAAGTAGCTCTTGCGGATTTCGACGGAATTTGTTCGAGTGACATTCTCGTAATTGAGGCAAAAAAGGAAAATTTTGTTCCGGAACTATTGCCATTTATCTTACAGGATGACCGGTTTTTTGAATACGCTGTGGGAACATCCTCGGGTTCACTCTCACCAAGGACAAAGTGGAAATTTCTTGCAGAGTACGAGATCTGGTTGCCATCTTTGGACGAACAATGCCGCATCGCCACTATGCTCTGGGCGGCGGAAGACTGTATCGTGAAGGGCGAGCGGTTTATTGCGGCAGCGGAGCGGGCGAAGCAGGTGTTAATGCGGGAGTTGTTCAGCAAGGGAATTGGGCATACGGAATTAAATATAAACGAAGAATTAGGTGAATACCCGAATAAATGGAAAATTACGAAGATTGAAGACCTATTTCAAGTAAAAACTGGTACCACCCCTTCAACATCAAACACAATATATTGGGAGAAGGGAGAAGTTGTATGGATAACGCCAACTGATTTGAGCAAATATAGTGGAGAAAAGAATATTGATAAAAGTGAAAGAAAAATTGCAAAAATTGCCCTCGAAAAAAATATTCTTAACTGTGTACCAATAAATTCAATTATTATATCCACGAGAGCTCCGGTGGGTTATGTTTCGATTAATAAAACTGAAGCATGTTTCAATCAAGGATGTAAGGCTCTTGTGCCAAAAGTATCTGGAACAATTTCACCAGATTTTTATTACTATTATCTCACTTTCAACAAATCACTGCTTGAACAAAGAAGTGGTGGAAGTACGTTTCAAGAATTGACGAAAAATTCCCTTGAAAAAATTCCAATTCTTTATCCATCATTTGCGGAACAAGAACAAATTGCTGCCATCCTCACCCGCTGCGATGAAACAATTGCCGCTGCCCGTGCGAATGTCGGAGCGGCGAAGGCGCTGAAGATGAAGATGATCAATGAGATGCTGAGTCCCGAAACCAGATGACAATATGACCAAGGAATCTGAAAAACCAAAAGAGATTGACAAGTCAATAGAGAATCATCCCAATGTTCAAGAACTCATCGCTGCCACTCCTGCAAAGAAATTAATCGATCCAAAATTAAAGCAAGAAATTTCCAATCTGATTAATAGCGGTACTACTGAAAATAAGATGAAAGCACTTGAAATCATTGAAAACCGTCACGATGAAATTTCCGGATTTTTTTTGTTAAACACGCTGGAAAATCTGCAAAAAGATTCTGATGAGGCGGTTCAGGTAAAAGCAAAAAATCTGTCTGAAAAAAATCTTGGCTATGACATTAAGGGCATTTCAATGCCATTTGGGAATCTGGGGAAAATATACGAAGGCACATTCAGCAAGTTAGCTACGGATCTTGCGCTTACCTCCACGGTATTTACCCAAATGCAGGATATTGCAAAAATAACCCGTAATTCTCTGGATATTCCCATATGTGCACTTGATCTGGGGATTGGCAAAGATTTTGCAAAACTTCACACAATTTTATCTGATGATTTACCCGGTCTTCAAATTCAATTTGGGATTGGCAAGGATTTCCCAAAACTTCACACCGTTTTGTCTGATGATTTACCCGGTCTTCAAATTCAATTTGGGATTGGCAAGGATTTCCCAAAACTTCACACCGTTTTGTCTGATGATTTACCCGGTCTTCAAATTCAATTTCCTGATTTTTCTCCAATCCTGACTACAACGGAAATTGTCGCACCTATTTTAGATCGGAACAATCAACAGCTAACTATTCCCGAAGCATTAGGTAAAAGTGTATCAGAAGTCGAAAACGAACTAGATACTGCAATCCGCTCGAATACAGATGTCATCTTTAATTATGAAGGATATCAACTGATTGTTCTCCTTGAGCGTTTTTTACGTGAAAATATCCACGAAAGAATTTGTGTACCTTTCGAAGATACACTAACTGAAAGAATTGATCCGATAATAATTAACAACTGGGAATCTCGAAAAAAAAGGGAAGAAAACAATCCACTTTTGGATGGAAAATATCGGTTGATTGATCATTGCGATTTCAGTGATTTTAGAAAGATATTAGAAAAAGAAGAAAATTGCCAAGTGTTTTCAGATATACTCAATAGTCGTCAACTCAGAATTGTCATTTCAAAATTGGATGAACTTGAACCAATTCGGAATAAAATAGCCCATTCCAAACCATTAACGAAAAGGGAATTTGATAAACTAAAAATGTACGCGGAAGATATGGTACGCTTATTCAAGAAATAATGGGTAGATGTATACATTGGATATCGAACAAGGCATCCTCACCCGTTGCGATGAGACGATTGCCGCTGCCCATGCGAATGTCGGGGCGGCGAAGACGCTGAAGATGAAGATGATCAATGAGATGCTGAGTCCAGAGAATAACTAAACACAGAGGAGAGACAAGATGACCGATCACACCTTTGAAGAAATTCGATCGATTGCAATTGATATTCTCGCAGGAAAAGAACAGGTCCACTATACACCAAATCAATATGTTCATTTGGCTATCGGGGTTGCAGAAATAATTCAAAAAAAGGATCCCTGTTTCGGATCAGGTGAAAAATCTGGGAGAGATCCAAGGTTATCGACAAATGATGATCTTTTGTTTCAGGAAGTCTTTTGGGATTTATTCCGACAGGGTATCATCACATTGGGAATGGATGGTTCAAACAATAATTTCCCTTGGTTCAGAGTGTCAAGTTTCGGCAAAAAGATTCTTGATCTTCAGAACCCGTATTTTTTCCATGATGTCTCCATCTATGAAACCATAATCAGACAGAATATTCCGGATATTGATGATATCACATTATTATATCTAAAAGAAGCAATGCAAGCATTCCGTACTGGATGTCTTCTTTCATCATCAGTAATGCTGGGTGTCGCAGCAGAACATTCGTTCGAAAAATTATTGGAGACTATAACAGGAAATCCGAAGTATGAACCAATTTTTACAAGTGTGCATAAAGAACGATCAATCCTTCCGAAATTGAATAAATTCAAAACAATACTTGATCAACACATCGGGGAACTCAAACCAGAAATCCGGGAAGATCTCGATACAAATTTCTCCGGCATCATCGCAATTATCCGGAACTTCCGCAATGAATCTGGTCACCCGAGCGGAAAGATTATTTCACGGGAGCAATGCTACATCCTGTTACAGCTGTTCATCCCGTACTGCAAGAAGATCTACCAGTTGAAAGCATTCTTTGAAAAAACTGTTTGATTTGCTTAAGTACATTCGCAGATTGTCGGAAGGAAAAGGATAATAATTTATATTATCACCGAAGTATATTCAAACATACACAGCGAATTTTCCCTTCGGAACTCATCATATAGGGGAGCCTCTGAAAATGAAATATAAGAATCCCCCCATTGTAGAAGCCATTTGTGAATTCCGTTTTTCAAAAGAAACAAAATGGGATCCCACTATTCCCGGTTCGGTGTATGAGAGAATAAAGGATCATTTTCCTGTCAAAGAAAGTAAAATCGAACAGCAACTGAGTCTGAAAGCTGATGCGAGTGGTCTTAGCCAAAATTTTGTCTCAACTCCACGGGCGGTTATGCTTTCACAGGATCGCACTTCGCTCGTACAGGTAGGCCAGAGCCTCCTCTCGATCAATCACTTGAAACCTTATGCTGGTTGGGAAAATTTCCGGCCGAAAATCAAGTTGGCATACGATACAATCCGTAAGGTAACGGATATCGAAGGAATCGATAGGATGGCTCTCGTATATGTTGACAGGATCGAAATACCTGGCGAAGATATCGAAATGGAAGATTATTTTAACTTCTATCCCTACCTTGGGCCCGAATTACCTCAGTCTCACGTGAATTATATGGTCGCGTGTGCATTTCCTTATAATGATGAACGGGATCTCTGCAAGATTCAGTTAACAGCGGCGATGCCAACAAAGAAAGACCACTTGGCTTCCCTGCTTACAACCGAATACTTCCTTGCGAAGAAAAAAACAGTTTCGCCAGATAATGCCCTTGAATGGATGGAGCAGGCACATACAACGGTAAGGGAATTATTCAAGGGAAGTATTACAGAAAAACTGGAGAATTTATTCAAGAGGATCGATTAGATGACGTACGCGGTTATCAAATCCTTCGGAAGTTTTCCGCCAATCAAAACCATCGAACTCAGTCCGTGCGAAGAATCGGTTCCATGGCGGATATCCCTTATAGAACGACTTGAATTCCTGTCCCAGAATACATTCACGGGATCTAGCCATTCGGAGTTTATCTTTGATATCGCCGATATTGTAAAAAATACAATAAATACCGTAACTATCGAGAACTCATTACTATTCTTACAATACTATCTTGGTTTTGAATTTCCCAATCCGGGAAAAGTCATCGACTATCTTCAGAAGCATCGGAATCTTTACGATATTGTCCTTTATGCATGCATTCTGACGGAAGAACAATTCGGCCAACGTGCTCAGATCAGTCTTGAGCTCTATCAGGATCCGGAAATCCATGATGAATATCTTACAATATTTGTCCGACAGGAAGAGTACGAACCAGATATCATCGATAAGATTGACGTAATCTGCCGGGAATATGAGCCGGGTCTCGCTGGAATTGATGGATACCTTCTCGTGAATACGGATTTCCAGCCGCCCGTGGTGTAATGCATGCCATTTGAGTGGGCACATTTTTTAGATATTGCTAAATTTCTCCTTGAGCATGGAAGACAGGTTTCGATACCACAGGATGCTGCATATCGATCGGCAATAAGTCGTGCATATTATGCAGCCTTCGGCCACGCAAAAGTGTTCGCAACAGATACACTGAATTTTATTCCGTTGGGAAATGAAGAGGATCATATCCTCCTTCGGGATTTTTTTAAGGATAACCAAAGACCGGGGGTTTCGCGACATCTGACCCAGCTGCGTCAGTGGAGAAACCAGAGCGATTATGATAACCCTTGTTACATTATCAACGAAAGCCAGACGAGAAGAGCTATCCAGCAGGCAGAAAGTCTCATTCAATCGATGAATACCTGACAATCACGAAGTGAACCACAATGTCCTTCACCGAAGCCAACACCGTCCGGGATGGCATTCGGGATCATATCAGGAAGACCGGCTGGACCTATATCTCCCGGAAAGATCTCCCAAGAGAAGAGACTGATGTTTTTGTTGAACCTCATCTCGTTGAAGCCCTAACAAAAATAAATCCGGAGATTGCAAAAAACCCGGATCGCGCTGACGAAGTGATCTACAAACTCCGGGCAATCCTTCTCTCCGTCCAGTCCGAAGGGCTCGTCCGGGCCAACGAAAAATTTTCGGCATGGCTCAATGGTGAATTCAGCATGCCGTTCGGGAAGAATGGTGAGCATGTCCCGGTCAAACTCATCGATTTTGATAATCCCGAGAATAACACGTACACGGTTACAACCGAATACTCGTTCTCCACCGGCTCCGTCACCAAGCGAATGGATGTCGTGCTGCTGGTCAACGGCATCCCGCTCATCATAGGTGAGTGCAAGACACCGGTCAGGCCGTCCGAGACCTGGTTCGATGCGGCGTATGATATCAATGAGACCTATGAGAAATCCGTGCCGGCACTCTTTGTACCAAACGCATTCTCGTTCGCAACCGAAGGAAAGGCATTCTATTACGGGGCAGTGAGAATCCCGATTGATAGCTGGGCCCCGTGGCGCGAAGAGATCAACCTGAATGCCCCAAACCTCTCCGCGATAATGTCCACGATCAAATCACTGCTCACTCCGGTTGTCATTCTGGACATCGTGAAAAATTTCATGGTTTTTGCCACGAACAAGAAGAACCAGAAGATCAAGATCATCTGCCGTCACCAGCAGTATGATGCTACAAACCTGATTGTCGAGCGGGTGAGAAACGGGAAACCCAAGAAAGGGCTCATCTGGCACTTTCAGGGCAGCGGCAAGTCGCTCCTCATGGTCTTTGCTGCCCAGAAACTCCGCGTCGATCCCAAGCTGAAAAGTCCCACGGTTATTATTGTCGTGGATAGGATCGATCTCGATACCCAGATCACCGCGACGTTCAATGCAACGGAGATTCCCAATACCGTTACCGCAGCCACACGGGAAGAACTCCAGCGACTCCTGACACAGGACACCCGGAAGATCATCATCACAACCATCTTCCGGTTCGCTGAAGCCGAAGGTGTCCTCAACAGCAGGGACAACATTATCGTCATGGTCGATGAAGCACACCGGACACAGGAAGGCGATCTCGGCAGGAAGATGCGAGCAGCTCTCCCCAATGCATTCCTTTTCGGATTGACCGGCACTCCCATTAACAAGATCGACCGGAACACGTTCTGGGCGTTCGGTGCAGAAGAGGATAAGCAGGGATACCTCAGCCGGTACACACTGGAGCAGTCCATCCGGGACAAGGCAACCCTGCCCCTCCACTTCGAACCTCACCTGCTGGAGTATCATATCGATCAGAAATCTATCGAAGAAGAATTCGCAAAAATTACCGACAATCTCACATTGGACGAGCGCAACGAGCTGGCCAAACGGGCTGGCAGGAAATCCAATTTTGTCCATGGCGAAAAGCGGGTCAGGGATATCGCAGCTCACATTATCAAGCACTACCAGCAGAACGTCTATCCCAACGGGTTCAAGGCGATGATCGTCTGTTATGACCGGTTCGCGTGTGTCCAGTACAAGAACGCTCTGGATACCCTGATCGATTCCGAGATGTCGGACATCATCATGACCGTTGCCCCGACTGATCCGGATGACTGGAAGAAGAAATGGGACCGGAGCCGGGACAACCAGGAGAAAATCCTTGACCGGTTCCGGGACCAGACCGATCCATTGAGTATCCTCATCGTTACGTCAAAGCTCCTCGCCGGCTTTGACGCCCCGATCCTGCAGACCATGTACCTTGACAAACTGATGAAGGATCATACGCTGGTCCAGGCAATCTCCCGGGTCAACCGCCCCTATCCGAAGAAATCCCACGGGCTGATTGTCGATTATATCGGTGTGTTTGACAAGGTGAGCCGGTCGCTCATGTTCGATGAACAGGAGATGATTACTGTTGTCCGGAACCTTTCCGAACTGAGGGAGAAACTGCCCGGAGCAGTAAAGAAATGCCTGGATTATTTCCCGGGTATCGATCGGACCGTCAAGGGATATGAAGGACTCATGGCTGCACAGGAGCACCTGCCAACGAATGAGATCAAGGATCAATTCGCCCTTGACTTCTCCTATCTCTCGCGGCTCTGGGAGGCGTTGTCACCGGATAAATGTCTTGAGGAACACAAGGATACCTATCGCTGGCTGAGCCAGGTCTACGAATCTGTCAAGCCTACGAGCGGGCGGGGCAAGCTCATCTGGCATGTATTGGGTGCAAAAACTCTGGATATCATGAACGAGCATGCCCATCTTGCAGCGATTCATGATGATCTTGAATTCTATATCCTTGATGAAAACACCCTTAAGGGACTTGTTGAATCGCAGTACCCGAAAAAGATCAAAGAGATTGAATTCAGGATCACTCGTCGCCTCCATAAGCATCTCGATAATCCCAAATTCATTATGCTGGGAGAGAAGCTGGAGAAATTAAAACTCGAATATGAGAAGGGATTCTTCAGCAGTCTTGAATTTTTAAAACGACTGCTCAGTCTTGCAAAAGAGGTCCTTGAAGCAGAAAAAGAAGTCGAGCCAGAGGATGAGAGGAAAAAAGCGAAGGCTGCTCTCACTGAACTTTTCAATGAAGCTAAAAATGAAAAGACACCAATCATTGTCGAGCGGGTTGTCAATGATATTGACGGGGAGATTGTCAAAGCGATCCGGTTCCCTGAATGGAAACAATCCATTGCGATGGAGCGGGAGATCCAGAAAACTCTTCGCCAGACTTTAAAGAAATATAATCTTCACACAGATCAGGAATTATTCAGGAAAGCGTACGCGTATATCCGGCAATATTATTGAAGAAAGAATTCATTTGATTGCCGCGTGCGGATGGGATCGAGTGGGAGGTGGTGGTGGCGAGCCGGCGGTGCTAGGTGTTGACGCAGGCGATGCTGGGGAAGGCGTTCAAAGGGGAACTTGTTCCTACAGATGCTGAAATTGTTCAGGTAGACAGGAAGGCGTATTAACATTGAGGATAATTATCGAATAAGTCACATGAAAACATGATGAGATTCAGACTTTAGTGAATTTAATATTACGAGGATTGATTATGGTTCGTAGAAGGCGAGTGAATTTTAAAGCATCGGGTGGAAAGGTAAGTTTCTTGGCAAAGCCTAAGAAAAAATCGTCAAAGAAGAAGAGATGAATCTATAAAATGTCAGAAATTTTTTTTCATACGGTTCTAAAAGAACAAATAAAAAAAATTACTCAAGAATCCGGCAAATATAAAAAAATTAACATTGAGAGAAACATTCCAATTCCACATCCGAATATTGAATTAGTTTTTCATTATAAACCCGAAGTAAATTTAATAACAAAAACTGGGAAAAAAATTGTTTTTGAAATACTTGATGATCAAATTAATGATTATAATCTCATTTTAGCGGATATCATTCAATGTTATTTAGTTGAAAATGTTTCAAGAGTATTTTTTATCTCTAAAAATGAGGAGGGAGCAAAATTAACAACAAAACTAACAAAAATTTTGGGTGCAATTTTACAAGAAAAAGGTTTTTTTAAAAATGAAATCCCGAAGGTGATGATTTATACAATCACTTATGAAGAACTCCGTTCTGGCAATCCATATGAAATATTGAAAAAAATTGCAAAAGAAGATAAATGGGGATAACGTTGAAAAATATCATCCCCTCCGCCAGCCGCTCTCGCGCAATCGCCCCCGCCGCCTTTGAGTTTCTGTTCCAGCACTTCGCGGTGAGGAAATTCAGTGGAGTATTCAACGACGCGGATGCCACGAAGCGGGAGGTTCGGGTGACGGACTCGCAAAGACACTCATTTTCTGAAATCAATTTTCCCGTTCGATAAGACTTCCAGTTCACTCGTTTTGATTTTGTTTTGGATTACGTTGGTTATTCTCGAAACTGCCTTATCAGTTCGCCTTGATAAGCCAAATATTTTCAAGGTTGAAAAAATCAGATCATCCTTTGTTGTCGCATATTGCTGACGGAGAATGTAATTGATTGCTTGGTTTATCTCTTCGTTGCAGATCCAATCGATATCTATTCCGTGATTCGGTTTTCGCTTTCGTAATACTGCCTCCGGTGTAACGGTTGGCCAGATGAAAGGTTTTTGGATTCTGAAAGCGCCACGTGCCTCGCCGACACGGCAGGCATAATCGATCCTGTCCCGGAATTTCTTATTGAATCGGGGGATATTTGCGAGGATCTTTATCCTCTGGCAAAGTTCGTCGAAATGAATTGGAGCCTCTGCAGTAACAATCTTCGAAATTGCCTGGATCAGTTCCGGTTCAGGAATATACAACAAATCAGGGCTGATTGAAAGAGAATCACAGAATGAATACTCCGGTATTGCAAGAGCTTGTTCTTTCTGGAGCGACTGTTGAGGGATAACCGGCGGAACAGGTATTTCTTTCACCGGTTGTATTTCCGGATCTGGCAGAATCTTTTTTGGTTCGGGCTGAGGGGCAACAGGAAGCAGTTTTACCCTCTCAATTTCATCGATCAACTTCTTTTTCGTTGCTGCTGTATCCCGGTACCAGTCCGTAGACCAGACCCGGTGGATCTTCCAGCCGAGTCCCTCAAGGATCTGCTGGCGCAGCCGGTCCCTGTCCCGGGCAACACGGGAGGAATGGTATTGGGCGCCATCGCACTCGATACCGATCAGGTATTGGCCCGGTTGCCGGGGATCAACAACTGCCATATCAATCCGGAATCCCGCACAGCCAATCTGTTTATGCACCTCATAGTTCCCTGATGTCAGGAAATCATATACGGCCTCCTCAAAGGGAGATTCTGAATCCCCTCCGGAGACGGTTGAACAGGAGAGGTCGCCACTCTCAGCATACTGCAGGAATAATTTCAGAATCTTAACGCCGAGAACGGACGAATCAGTAACCTTGAGATCTCTAAACGTAAAATTGGAATATACAACACATCGTTGCCGTGCCCGGGTGATAATGACATTCAGCCGCCGTTCACCGCCTTCCTGGTTCAGCGGCCCGAAATTCTGGTATAACTGGCCGTTGCTGTCTTTGCCGTACCCGATACTGAGAAAGATTACATCCCGTTCATCCCCCTGGATTGTTTCCAGATTTTTGACAAAAAATTTTTCCGGCAGATCTTCACGGAAGAATTCCTCCATCTCCGGGTACTGGTATCGCAGCGCTTCGACCTCATCGAGAATTGCCTGTTGTTGTTTGATATTAAAAGTGCCGACACCAAGGCTTCTTGCCGGATACTGTTTAAAGTGCTGAAACACTGCCTGTGCCACAATCTTTGCTTCGGCACGGTTGATCTGGCTTTTACCCCGGTCATAGATGGTATCGGGCAGATGGATGAAAGTCAGCCCGATATCATCGGAGCGCTTCGCAGGTGACGGATAGACAAATAATTTGTTGCCATAGAACTCGGCATTGGAGAGGGCGATCAGGGATTCATGCCTGCTCCGGTAATGCCAGCGGAGTGTTTTTGAGGGAAAACTTACGTTACAGAGATTGAGGATACTCTCCATGCCGGATGATATCGAAGGGATAGTCTCCGGGTCATCAATCTCGTCTGCAATCATTTTATCGAAAAATGATGTCGGAGGGAGCTGCCGGGAATCCCCCATCACAACAGCCTGATTTCCACGGAGCAGGGCCCCCAGCGCATCCTCAGGTCGCACCTGACTGGCCTCATCAAAAATGATCACATCAAACTTTATTGTCCTTGGATCCAGAAACAGAGCGACAGAAAGAGGGCCCATCATGAAACAGGGGTTGATCTTCTGGATAAGCCCCCCGGTATTTTTTATGAGTTGCCGGATTGGCATCCTGCCTCGTTTACGCTCAAACTGCTGTTTGAGGATCCCCAGTTCAGAGTTGGGAGATGCTTCTGCATTGATATCCGGTCTCTTCTTCTCGAAGAGTTTCCAGATCAGTCGCCAGCGGTTTACTTCGATAATTTTTCGATCAAGGTCAGCAAAGGATCGGATCTTACTCTCGTGGGTATCCCCAAGGAATCTCGCGAGTGCCGGACGTTCCTCAAACGCTTTTCTTAAAAGTTCTTCAGTGAAACTACCCTCAAATGCAGGAACAATATCCTCCGGCGGCAGGTTCTGTTCTTCGAGAATGTCAATGAAATAGCGGCCAAGGGTAGATCTGCAGTCCTGAGAATAATTCGCGTAATGACTCCAAGCTTGCAGGAGAGAAATATTCTGTTCCCATAGTGAAAAGAGCAACTGATATTTCGAAAATTCAAGGATTTCTTCTTTTTGTAAAAACCGCTTTTCTGAAGAAAATTTCAGGCGCTGGAAGAGCTCGAACTTCTGTTGAAGGAAAACCTGAAATGCGCCGGATAACTCCTCCGTTGCTTTTTCAATACTTACCGGAGAGACCCCCCGGCTCATCATTTCGACAGTCTTTTCGGTAAATACATCCTCCAGCATCTTCCGCCGGAATTTTACGATCCATTTCGAAAACTCCTTCAGATGCATCGGATAACTGTCTTCATCTTTCCAGAGGGAACCAAAAAGGGATCTTCCCGAATCGCCGTTAGCACGGATTTGTTTGCGTTCATTGGTGCATTTGAGTATGTTGGAGAGATCTTCGATAATCTCTTTATCTGAATGTGCACCGCCATCGAGGTAAAGTGAATGTGCCTGTTGTTTCAGTTTCCGGTACGGGGAGTTGAAAAGGGAGTTGAAAAATTTTGACAGGACAAATTGTTTTGTCAGCGGGGAGAATTCCTTACACAATAATTCAAGATCTTCATCAAGGATACCGCTCTTAAACCTTCCCAGAATCTGTTCGTGCATCTGCTGAAAGTTTTCGATTTTTTCGATAATGGCAACAACCTGCTGGTTTGGCTGGTTCCATGAATCATTTAAAAGAAGATTCCGATCAATCGGATTGGGAGATACAAAGAGTTTCGTTGCCCCGATTGCATTCGTCAGTTCGTTGATATTATTGGGATACGAAAGACCGGTAACCTCTGCGAGGGCCTCCATTTTTTTCTGGAGTTCAAAGAAAGCATTTTTTGTATTCTGAATCGTGAGTTTGAGAGTTGTTTCATCGAAAGGATGAACAACACCGGGATTGCATCCGTACCAAGGTTGCCGCTGAACCGGACGGACTTTTGGCAATATTTCCGCCAGATTGTTTAATGCTACAATACTGGCCTGCCATTCCTGTTCAGAAATTTTATCTGCATCGGGAAGATGGAACCTGACCATCTCCCGTGATTGCTGGCGGAAATGTTTTTTCACTTTCTCATTTTGTCCATATAAGAAAAATGGAGTAAGATTCCTGCCCCCGATAGGAGTGTACAAGGCTTTGAGATAGTCATTCAGTTCGCTTTTCAGGGATTCAAGATGTGAAATTTGATCTGTTACATTCACTTCTCTGGGAGGGAGTATATTGAGGGTCCGCTGGATTTTCTGGTGGAGCTCTTTGATATTAGCCTTTTTACTATGGAGTTCGAGACAAAAATCACCCAGACCAACATTATCCAGCCTCTTCTTAACGACTTCGAGAGCTGCCATTTTCTCACTGATGAAGAGGACGGTTTTTCCCTGTGCCAGAAGATCCGCAATCGCATTTGCGATTGTCTGTGATTTCCCGGTCCCTGGCGGCCCCTGAATAACAAGATTTTTTCCGGCTTTGATATCTTCAATAGCAGCAATCTGGGAGGAATCAGCATCAAGGATATGGTACACTGAATCCGCCCGAATTTTTTTATCTACTTCTTCCTCATCAAATCCAGGTATTTTGGGACTATTGGGATCAGGATTAAAGAGTGCATTAATCAAGGGATGTGTTGCCGGTTTCATTCCATCCGGCCAGGTTGTGCTGTCAAGATCCTTGTACATCACAAATTTTGAAAAACTGAAAAAATCCAGACAGATTTCGGAAAAAATATTCCACTTTTTTTGATTCTGAATCGCTTCTTTTACTTTTCCAAAATATTCATCGATTCCCCCTTTTTCATCGGGCATCTCGAAATCCGGTAAGGAAACTCCCTGTTCTTTGAGTTTTTCCTTAAGAGAGATATTAGTGAGAATATCCTCACTTGTCCATTGAAGTGAGAAAGATTCCCTTACCTCTCCACGTTTCAATTCTACGGGAATAAGAATAAGCGGAGCTCTTGATGGCTTTTCTGCAGAAGGGGAATCATACCACTCAAGAAATCCAAGCGCAAGGAAGAGAACGGTATACCCTTGCTCATCTACAACGGTTTTTGATTCCTGAGCGATGTAATAGAGTTTTTTCTTAAGTGTATCTGCATCAAAAGGAGTATCTATAAATTTGTCAGACCACTGATCCTGCACCTTAGTATCAGGAGATCGCGGTTTCCATTCCGATGATTTCTGTTCGGGTAATCCATTGCCTGTTATTTGTTGATTATCCTGCAACGGTTGAGGGGAAAGAGATACAGAACTATCGTTTGTTTTCGTAGCCCGGAATTTTAACTGCTTTTCTTTAAGGACAAGTATTTCGTAAATATCCAAAGGATCTTCATTAATAATTCTGAGAGTACGGGCTTTGGTTGGCCGGTAATTAATAAGGCGATTGCGAAGAGTGAGATCAAGTAATTTTTTCCTTGCATCTTCGAGATCATCAGCGACCGTGACCATAGCAATCCCCAATTTTTAGTGCGTCAAGTATTGACTATCTACATTTCATCACATTTAATATATCGATGCCAACGGAATGAAAAAATGAATCCGGAATTTCCCTGATTAACCCCCCTTTTTCCGTTAAGTGAGGGTTCGTCGATAATGACGGATCCCGAACTTCCAGGAAAAACAGGGTTTTTCTGTGTTCAGGGACTACAGTCCGGCCCGGCAACACATCCTGCCTATAATTAGGCCTATTTGGTCCTTTTTCCGGCCATGATACTGCCCCGGATACCACGAACCGGCTGCAAATCGGGCGAATCACAAATAATTATTCCTGTGTTTTGGCGAATTAGTCCTGAAAATGCCTTCCGGACAGGTTGCGTGGGGGGTCCTCACCGACGAAGACGATGCGATCTCATCCATGAAGCTCTTTTGCTCTCGTAAAAATAATTTCAAATGAATTTTTGACCCACAACAATAGCTATTCCGATAACTAATGCAACTAAAATTGCTATTAACAAATTCTTAATCCAGCCCACGTCATTTTTGAATATTTTAAAATCGTTTTTAATATCGGTTACTTCGCCTTTTACTTCATCAATCATTAACTCAAGTTTCTCAACAGATTTTATTGCATCAGCAATAGTTGGAGCCTTGAGCCGAATCATCCATTCAATATCCTTTTCCGGGAAACCGTATTGATCCTGATATTTTCCACAATATGATTTTGAGGGATTTTTATCAAATTTGAAAAAGAGGAGGGTGCATAATTTCTGTTCGTGTTCAATTTTGAAGGTGTCAGATGATGGATTAAATAGAGTAATGAAAATTTTTCCCCTATACCCAGGATCAATATGTAGACCAGAGAAAGCTAGAATACCCTTTCTTGACATGCCAGATGGCATCCCAATTATAACTCCTATGTTTTGGGATATCTTCACATTTTCTAATGATTCAACTTCCATCCAATCGCCGGGTTTGAGGTAAAGAGGGAACTCATCTTTTCCACTTACACCTTTTCCGGCAATTAGCGCCCTTCCAACGCGGAAATCATAACTTGATGGTTCAAGTTCTGTTTCTTCAAACGGGTCGATTGTGATATCTTTGGATTGAATTGCGTCTTTAATTTCTACATCTGATAGAAAAGACATGTTAAAAGGTAAATATAGAATACGATTATATAATCCTTCTCTGTGGGGTGTGAACATTAAACCGTTCAAAGGACATGATGTCACTTTACACCACACCCAATATGTTTATTTCAAAAAGTCCCGCCATGGAACACACGCTTCATTTTTCATTTAAGTCCATCCAACACAACAGAATCCATGACCACGATCTTTTTGTAAAAACAAATGACACATGCTTAAATATCAGGTTACAAATAGTAGTATAATCAATCGTTTTGTAAACCAAACCATTCTGGTGAATCCATGGGCATCGGGGAGAATATTAAATTACGAAGGGAAACGCTCAGGATTTCCCTGCGGGATCTTGCAGACAGGATCGGCGTGTCGCATACAACGATAAACAAATTCGAAAAAGGCCTGCTGGTCCCGGACTCGACGCGGCTGATCAAACTCAGTACCATATTAGAGGTCCCGATTGCAACCCTGCTACGCCCGCCGGGTGAGCAGATACAGCTGACGTGCCTTGCGTTCCGGTCCCGGAAGATGAGAAAGCGGGACGAACGGCAGATCAACGCGGAGACAAAGGACTGGCTGGAACGGTACCTCATGATCGAAAAGATATCCGGGACCCGGAGGATCTTTGAGATGCCAAAGGGCTTCCCGAAGAAGATCTCTTCCTTTGAAGACGCAGAAAAAGCC
>Ga0268276_1001826_pt1 | contig 19526 bp, 14 predicted proteins | sample saktaG_4_FD_190145 | JGI IMG/M metagenome (GOLD analysis project Ga0268276, IMG submission 190145) | Saline water microbial communities from Sakinaw Lake, British Columbia, Canada - sak_2010_1_5_45m | ecosystem: Environmental > Aquatic > Non-marine Saline and Alkaline > Saline ... | reverse complement strand
CTGGGCTTCAGTTATAATCCAGAAAAAGCCAAAGCGATTCTTGCCGGTGCAGGATACAAAGATGTCGATAGTGATGGATTTGTTGAAGCACCCGATGGTTCTAAAATCGCTCTTTCCGTTGTCGTTCCCTTTGGATGGTCAGACTGGATGGAGTCGATCAAAGTTGTTTCCAGGGGTTGTCAGGCTGTAGGCATTAACCTTGCACCTGAATACCCGGATTACCCTCAATATCTGGATTCAAAACTCAATGCAACGTTTGACATGATGATCTGCAACGATCAACAGATGAGCAGCACTCCGTGGACCTACTATGACTGGATGTTCCAGAATCCAATTGCAGATATTGCAACAATGCAGAATGGAAACTACGGTAGATATGACAATGAGGAAGCCTTCGCTCTGGCGGATGAGCTTGATAAGGTTAAAGTGGGCGATATAGAGGGCATGAAGGCTGTTATTTCAAAGCTTGAAAAAATTGAACTTACCGATTTACCTCTTATTCCACTCTGGTACAACGGTATGTGGTCTCAGACCAGCAATGCAGTATGGACCAACTGGCCATCATCAGCAGAAGACAGCAATCACTACCTGGCTGCAACCTGGCGTGGATACTGGAATATGACTGGCATACTGATGCTTTGTGATTTGGAACAGGCAAAATAAAGCAAAAAGGCAAGACAAAGTCGATTGATTCGACCAACCGCCCCCCGTGCAAACGAGGGGCGGTTTTTTAAAAGAGGAGAATTAGGGTGAAACAATATTTTACAAGAAAACTATTCATCTACCTGCTCACTTTTTTTATTGCGGTGACCATAGACTGGTTAATTCCGCGATTCATGCCGGGCAATCCTGTTCAGGTTTTGCTGGCCAGGGCTTCTTTACATGCTGAGGCTGCCAAGGAGATGTATAGTTACTACACAAAAGCCTTTGGTTTAGATCTGCCCCTGTGGAAGCAATATCTCAATTTCTGGATTGCTATTTTCCATGGTGATTTGGGAACAAGTATTTTATTGTTTCCGCAGCCGGTAATAAAGATAATCATGAGAGCTGTACCCTACGATATATTTCTCCTGCTTCCGTCGATCTTATTGAGCTGGTTTGCAGGAAATAAATTCGGTGCTTTTGCAGCACGAACCAAGTGGCTTGACAACACCGTATTACCAATCGGGTACATCCTCACGGCGACTCCCTATATGTGGCTCGCGATATTGCTTGGCTGGGCATTGGCAATGGTCTTTCCTATCTTTCCCCTGGCATACGCATCCAGCCCCGCGATGAAACTCAGCTTCTCATGGATGTTTATCGGAGACTACCTGTGGCACTGGATCTTACCTTTTTCCTCCCTCTTTCTGGTGATGTTTGGTGGATGGGCGATTGGAATGAGGAATATGATCATTTACGAACTTGAGGCGGATTACTCTCATTACCTCGAAGCTCTGGGGGCACCAAGAAAGCTGGTCAGAAGATATGCTTTCAGAAACGCCATACTTCCCCAGGTTACCGGTCTGGCATTGCAGCTTGGCATTATCATGGCGGGTGCTCTGGTAACAGAAGTTGTGTTTTCATACCCCGGAATCGGCTACCTGATTCTTGGTGCTATTCAGAATCAGGATTTCTTCCTTATCCAGGGATGTTTTCTCTTTATTATCATTGAAGTGTTGATTGCTAATTTTCTCATTGATGTTCTTTATATTATTATAGATCCGAGAATACGCATAGGGATGGGAGGTAAATCAGCATGACCAAACCGAAAAAAAGAATAAATGAATTTCTCTACTTTGCTTTAAAAAATAAAAGGCTACGGGTTGGATTAAGCGTTGTTCTTTTTTTTCTTATACTCGCATTCATTGGTCCACTGCTGACACATTACCAATGGGATGCTTACGTGGGTCCGGCTTATCATCCACCCTCTTATGAATATTGGTTTGGGACTACCACATTTGGACAGGATGTTTTTACACAGTTTATACTCGGTCTTAAAGCATCATTTCTTGTGGGAATTATCGGCGGAGGAATTGGTACGCTTATAGGGGTACTTGTTGGTTTCACTGCCGGTTATCATGGGGGTATGATCGACGAATTCCTCAATATGCTTACAAATATTGTTATTGTTATTCCAACCCTGGCAATACTTCTTATCATATCAGTATATCTTAAAGTTAGGGGCGTTCTTATAGAAAGTATCTTTATTGGGTTTACGGCCTGGCCCTGGGCGGCAAGAGCCATCAGAGCCCAGACATTTTCTTTACGCTCCAGAGATTTTGTTGATCTGGCCAGGATAAGCGGAATAAAGCCTTTAAAGATAATGTTCACGGAAATTGCACCGAACATGATGTCATATTTATTAATGACATTTATTCTCCAGTTTGGAGGTGCAATACTCATTGCTGCCACACTGGATTTCATTGGACTTGGTCCAACAAATGCAATTTCGCTTGGTCTTATGATGAACCTTGCGGTCCTTTGGGGCGCTCTTCCGCTGGGTATGTGGTGGTGGTTTATTCCACCGGGTGTGGCCATAGCTGCCATTGTCGGGGCGCTCTATCTAACAAATGTTGGACTGGATGAAGTCTTTAACCCTAAGTTAAGGAAGTTGTGACACATGAGTTTAAAAGTAAAAAACCTTAAAGTTTATTATCAAACCCTGAAAGGAGATGTCAAAGCACTGGACGGTGCAACATTTACCATCGGGGATGGGGAAATCATGGGACTGGCTGGTGAATCGGGTTGTGGAAAGTCCACGCTTAGCAACAGCCTGATTCTCTTGAAACCCCCGATGAGATTTGTGGGGGGCAGGGCGGAACTCGACAACGAAGAGCTACCCATCTGGGACATGGAGAAGATGAATAATTTCAGGTTCAAAAAGATTTCCACCATACCGCAGTATGCCATGAATGCCATGAATCCTATACGAAAAATAGGAAAAATGGTATCAGAAATTCTCAAATATAGAAAGGTTGACTTTAAAAGTACACTGCCTGAGCTAAAGAGGAGACTTGATCTGGTTGAATTGTCGCATGATGTGCTAAATATGTACCCCCTAGAGCTTTCAGGCGGCATGAAACAGAGAATGGTAATGGTTCTATCTACTTTGATGAACCCTTCTCTGCTTATGGCTGACGAGATCACTTCGGCACTTGATGTTTCCACGCAAAAGGCTGTGGCGAAGATGCTCGTCGAATTCAGAGACCGGGAATTCGTGAAAAAGCTGATGGTTATTACTCATGATATTTCCATACTTTACCAGATTGCAGATAGCATCATGATAATGTATGCAGGAAAATTGGCTGAAAAAGCCCCCACCTCTGTGATAATAAATTCTCCCCGGCATCCATATACGAAACTGTTAATCTCATCATTACCGGATATCGGAGTAAAATATTCTCAGAAAAAGCTGACAGGCATTCCCGGGAAACCCCCGTTGCTACTCGACCCTCCCACTGGATGTCGCTTCAGAGAACGTTGCCCGGTCGCTTTTAAGAAATGTCTGAACGAAGAACCACCATTCATGGAAATTAAAAAGGGGCACTTCATTGCTTGTTGGAAGGAGTTCGAAAAGAATGCTTGAGCTTGACAAAATATCAAAAGTCTATAAGACTGGAACCTTCGGAGGGAAAGAACTCCTGGCAGTAAATAAGGTCAGCTTCGATGTTAAAGATGGAGAGGTTATCTCATTAATTGGTGAAAGTGGAAGCGGGAAAAGTACAATAGGGAAGATGATTTTAGGTCTCATCTCCATAACCTCGGGTACGATTAGATTCAACGGGGTTGATATTGCCACCCTTAAAGGATGTGCACTTAAAGATTACTATCGGAATGTCCAGGGTGTTTTTCAGGATCCATTTAGTTCCTACAACCCGATCTTTAAAGCCGATCGAATTTTCAGGATAATCAGAGAAGAGTTTTTTCCAGAAATAAAAATAGGTGAATGGAGCAAAAAGATAGACAGTTCATTGAGGGCTGTTGGTCTGAACCCCAATGAGGTCTTGAATAAATTTCCCCACCAGCTCAGTGGTGGGCAGTTACAGCGCTTTCTAATTGCGCGTGCTCTATTGCTTGACGTTCAGTTTCTGGTGGCAGATGAGATCATAAGTATGCTTGATGCATCCACACGAGTTGACGTTCTCAACTTACTGGCAGAGCTCAAATCCCGTGGACTATCTATTCTTTTCATAACACATGATCTCTCGCTGGGTTACTACATAAGCGAAAGAGCGATGATCCTCTATAGAGGAGGTGTTGTGGAGATGGGCTCGACAGAGCAAGTCTACTACCATCCATTGCATCCTTACACAAAAATGCTTATAGCTTCTGTTCCACGCCTGGATAAGAAATGGGAAGAGGTAGAGGTGAAATTGAAAGCAAAGCATTCAAAGCTCCCCACTGGTTGTGTCTATTACGAAAGATGTCTATTCGCAGACAAAGATAAAGATTGTGCCAAAAGACCCCCGCTAATAGAGGCGGAAAGTGGTCACTTTGTGGCGTGCAGCCATTATATGGAGGTAAATGAAAGTTTTTAAAAAAGACTTCCTGAAAGGAGAAATAGATTATGACAAATGCAAAGCTGATTGGTTTTGCATTGCCTAACATTCCATGGGAAGAACGCTCTCATGGGTGTGATGAAGTAGTCTGGCGTTCAGAGAAAAACCCGATTATCACGCGCGATGCAGTGCCAGATGCGAGCAGTATATTCAATAGTGCCGTCGTGCCTTTTAAGGGCAGTTTTGCTGGCGTGTTTCGCTGTGATAACACGGCTAGAGATATGCAGCTTTATGCTGGAAAGAGCAAAGACGGTATCAAGTGGGAAATAAGCTCAAAGCGCATTCAGTTCCGGTGTGAAGACGATGAAATTGGCAACTTCGTTTACGGCTATGATCCGCGGGTGTGCTGGCTTGAGGATAGGTACTATATCACCTGGTGTAACGGTTATTATGGACCTACAATAGGCGTGGGTTACACTTATGATTTTAAGACTTTTTATCAGATGGAGAATGCTTTCTTGCCATATAACAGAAATGGTGTCCTATTCCCGCGCAAGATAAACGGGAAATTTGCGATGCTCAGCCGACCCAGTGATAGAGGACACACGCCTTTTGGCGACATATTTTATAGTGAAAGTCCAGATATGATGCATTGGGGACATCATAGACATGTAATGTCTCCCGTTGGAGGCTGGCAAGCCACCAAAATCGGTGCGGGGCCTACACCGATAGAAACGGCAGAAGGGTGGCTTTTGATTTATCATGGTGTGCTTACTTCTTGTAACGGATTTGTATATAGCTTTGGCGCTGCGCTATTGGATATTGAAAAACCCTGGAAGGTAATTTATAGAACGCGTCCCTACCTGCTCAACCCGAGGGAATATTATGAGTGTGTTGGTGACGTTCCAAACGTAGCCTTTCCAACTGCTGCCCTGTATGACCCGCCGACACGACGTATTTCTATTTATTACGGTGGGGCAGACACGGTTACATGTCTGGCATTTACGAAATTCGATGAGTTAATTGATTTCATCAAAGAGAATTCTCTCTGAAATGCTATGGTAATTTAAAATAAAGGCAGGCAAACCATGAAAAAAAAGACACAGATTTTTTCAGTAAAGGAAACAGCAATGAATCCATATGGACATTTTGATGATGTCAAGAAAGAGTATATTATTACTCGACCTGATACACCTCTACCCTGGATAAACTATTTAGGATTCAAGAAATACTTTGGGATTATCTCCAATACAGCCGGAGGTTACAGCTTCTACTTAGATGCTCGACTGCGTCGTCTAACTCGCTATCGTTATAATAATGTTCCCATGGATGTAGGTGGCCGCTATTTATACATTAAAGATGGTAATACCATCTGGAATCCCGGTTGGAAACCAACTTGCACCTCATTAGATAGTTACTCCTGTCGACATGGATTAGGATATTCGGTGATTACGGGACGTAAAAATGATGTGGAAGTAGAGATCACTTACTTTGTTCCTCTTAGAGAGAATATGGAAATATGGAAAGTAAAAATAATAAATCATGGAGAGCAGGAAAAAAGGCTAACCCTTTTTTCCTTAGTTGAATTTTGCCTTTGGGATGCTATGGACGACATGACTAATTTCCAACGAAATTTCAATATAGGCGAAGTAGAAGTAGAAAATGATACTATCTTTCACAAAACTGAATATCGGGAAAGACGAAATCATTATGCCTATTTTTTCTGTAACCAAAAAATAGATGGATTTGATACTAGCCGCGATGAATTTATTGGGGTTCATAATGGGTTTGAAAATCCTCAAGTGGTAAGTAAGGGAAGATGCACTAATTCTCTGGCAATCGGTTGGGCTCCCGTTGGTGTTCACCAGCTCAATGTCACCCTCCAGCCAGGACAAGATAGAACACTCCATTTTATATTAGGATATATGGAAAACAAAGAAGATGAAAAGTTTTCAGCCCCCAATATTATTAATAAAAAGTCATTATGGACTAAGTTGGAGCTTTTAAAAGCTACCTCAGCGGTGGATGAAGCATTTAATGAGTTGAAAGTCTATTGTAGCAGACTACTTAGTCGATATCAGGTGAAAATAGATAATGAAGATGTAGAACGTATGGTCAATATTTGGAATCAGTATCAATGCATCGTCACTTTTAATTTGTCTCGTTCTGCTTCTTTATATGAGTCTGGTGTTGGGCGTGGAATGGGCTTTCGGGATTCCAATCAAGATTTGCTTGGTTTTATGCATATATTTCCGGAAAGAGCAAGAAAAAGAATTCTGGAGCTTGCTGCTATTCAGCTCTCTAGCGGAGATTGTTATCATCAGTATCAACCGTTAACCAAGGAGGGAAACGAAAATATAGGTAAAGGATTTAACGATGATCCATTATGGTTTATTGCTTCTACTTGTGCTTATATAAAAGAAACTGGAGATTTTTCAATTCTCGAAGAAATCATTGGCTATCCCGATGTCCCCGACAGCAAAGCGACTATTCTTGATCACCTTTACCTTTCTATTAATTATACCCTAAAAAATTTAGGACCGCACAATCTTCCTCTTATTGGTCATGCCGACTGGAATGATTGTCTGAACCTCAATTGTTTTTCCAAAGTGCCAGGAGAATCTTTTCAATCAGCCGGGGACATAAACGGAGGGGCAGCAGAATCTGTAATGATTGCCGGTTTGTTTCTCTATGTTTGTCGTGAATTCATAAAGCTTTGTCAACAGATTGGTGCTGAAGAAAAAATTAATGAACTCAAAAAAGGATACCAGTTTATTAAAGAAGCTATTGAGATGTATGGGTGGGATGGTGAATGGTTTTTACGTGCTTATGACTATTATGGGAATAAAGTAGGGTCTAAGGAATGTGAAGAAGGAAAGATATTTATTGAATCTCAGGGTTGGTGTATTATGGGTGGTGTCGGTTTAAAAGATGGTAGAGCTCAGATGGCTTTAAATAGCGTAGAAAAATATTTATCGACTCCATATGGAATTATGTCACTTCAACCTGCATATACTCGCTATTATTTAAATTTAGGGGAAATTTCTTCTTATCCTCCAGGATATAAAGAAAATGCGGGGATATTTTGCCATAATAATCCATGGATTTCTATAGCAGAGACGATAATAGGGAATGGTGATAAAGCTTTTAATTCTTACTTACAAATTTGTCCCAGCACTAAGGATAAATTTATTGAAACCTATCGGTGCGAGCCTTATGCTTACGCTCAGATGATTGCTGGTAGAGATGCACCAACCTATGGTGAAGCTAAAAACTCCTGGCTTACCGGTACAGCAGCTTGGAGTTTTGTAACCATTACCCAGGCTATTTTAGGAATTAAACCCGATTATCAGGGTTTGTTGATTGACCCTTGTATTCCCAAAAGTTGGAAGGAATACAGGATTATTCGGCTCTTTCGTGGAGTAAAGTATCATATTACCGTAAAAAATCCTGAGGGGGTTAGCAAGGGAGTTAAGCGTTTACTAATCAATGGAAAATTAATAAAAGGAAATTTAATTCCGTATAATAAGAAGGATACAGAAGTAGAAGTGACTGTAATCCTGGGTAAAAATAATTAATAAAGATTTAAAGAAAGGAGATTCGTCTATGTTTTTGACTTCGAAAACATATTCTCTTAACGGAATATGGAAATATTGTTTGAATAAACAAGAAGAATATAGTGATATTCAGGTTCCTTCTAATTGGTATTTACAAGGATTGAATCATAGTGGTAAGGTATATTATCAAAAGAAATTCGAGATATCTCTTCAGAAAGATAAGGACTATTATCTGGTCTTCAAAGGAGTGGATTACTTTTGTCAGGTGAAACTGAATGGAAAGTTAATCGGAAAACATGAAGGGTATTTCCAAGAATTTTCTTTCCTGATAACTGGTATGTTAAAAGATGCTGAGAATCTTCTCGAAGTTGAGGTAGATTCGCCTAAGGAACCTGTTGATGTTTGGCCTGATAAGAAATATCTGATAAAAGGGATATTTAACCATCATGACACTCGTCCTGGAAGCTGGGACCCTGAATATGGACAGGATAAGAATACCGGAGGCATATGGAATGATATATTAATTGAAGAAAAACACAAAATACATTTGGATAAAAATATTAAAGTATCTCCTTTACTGTTAGAAGATGGCCGTGCGCGCTTGGATATAGATGTGCCTTTGAACAATAATGTTTTCCCGCAAGAAATAGAAATCATATTGGAAATTTCGGGAGTGGGATTTAAGGAAAAATATAAGATTGACAAAAATATTTTTTTATCTTCAGGCAAGAATAATATCCATCTGGTAAAGACTATAGATAAGCCTAAATTATGGACTACCTGGGATAGGGGGAAATCATATTTATATAATTTGAAATGTATTCTTCTGAATTCAAAAAGAAACATTTTAGATGAAAGTTCCGTGCAGTTTGGCATAAGAGAAATAAAGATAGATACCCAATGGAACTGGTATTTAAATGGCGAAAGGTTCTTCCCCCGTGGAACAAATATTATTCCTGCTCAATGGCTAAGCGAATATAATAACCAGAAAATAGCCCAGGATATAAAGATGTTAAAAGAAGCTAATGTCAATGCGGTAAGAGTTCATGCCCATATTAACCGTCAGGAATTTTATGATGCCTGTGATAAGGCCGGAATATTGGTATGGCAAGATTTTCCTCTTATATGGAGCTATGAAGAAAGTGATGAATTTGTTCAAAATGCGGTTAGTCAGATTGGGGATATGATAGAGCAATTTTATAATCATCCCAGCATATCTGTCTGGTGCTGCCATAATGAACCGAGTACTAATAGATATACGCTTGACCCACTATTATACTTAACTGTAAAAGCCAAAGATTCTACCAGATATATTGATATAGCCTCTGACTTTGCCTATCATCCCTATCCGGGTTGGTATAGGACTCATTATTACGAATTTTTTTCACTTCCAGGGGCTCCCTTCATTAATGAATTTGGGGCTCAAGCCCTCCCCAATGTGGAGACGATGAGGGAAATGATGAATAAAGATGAACTCTGGCCACCTAAATGGTCAGTATGGGCCTATCATGATTTTCAATACGATACTACCTTCAATGTGGCCAAGGTGGATATAGGTGATTCCATCGAAGAATTTATAAAAAACAGCCAGGATTATCAATCAAAGTTGTTAAAATATGCCATAGAAAATTATCGCAAGAATAAATATTCTAAAATAACTGGAATATTTCAATTTATGTTTGTAGATAATTGGAATGCTATAACTTGGAGTGTGGTGGATTATTTTCGAAGGCCAAAAAAAAGTTATCATGTTTTGAAAATTATTTACCAACCGGTGTTAATTGGGATGGACATGGATAGGGAAAAGATAAGTTTGGATGCATTGAGGACTATGGGAATTTCCAGCATCTGGATAGTTAATGATACACTGGATAAGTATGAAAGTACCTATGCCGAAATTAACTTACTTAAAGATAAAGAGATAGTAATAGAAAGGAAAATAGAGATAGGTTGTATACCTGCCGATTGTGTCAAACATTTTTCTAATCCTCCTCTGTCAGAAGGACTGATCAGATTAAATTTAAAAGAAAAGGGGATTTATAATATTGAAATGAAGTTGAAAAATAAAAAAGGTAATATCATCTCCAGAAACTCTTATGTGATGGAGGTAATATAATCTTAATTACTATACTTCTCCCCGCTTCAGTTATTAGCCTTATAATCATCCTCTGTCATCGAGCGATTAGATCAGGTGGCCAGCTGAGAGGATATCAAAGGGGATTAGATATGAAACGGCGCCCAGCGAGCTGCACCAATCAGTAGCTAAATGTTTGCAAAATAGATAGGTAACCGAAACCACTATAAATAAGGAGGAATATTCTTTGAACAACCCTGTAATTCGAGTTAAAGACTTTCGTAAAATCTACGGTAATCTTGTTGCCGTGGATGGTATTAGCTTTGAGGTTCAGCGTGGCGAAATTTTTGGCCTTCTAGGACCTAATGGAGCGGGAAAAACCAGCACGCTGGAGAGTCTGGAGGGGCTACGCTTCTCCGATGGTGGATCATTGCGAATCATGGACGTTGATCCCGCTCGCCAGTCGCGTAAGCTACGCAACCTGATCGGTGTGCAATTACAGACCTCAGGCCTGCCAGATAGCATTAACCTTGACGAAGCGATGAAGTTCTTTTGCGCCTACCACGGTGTAGCCCCTCGCTATGACTTGCTGGACCGTTTTGGCTTAAAAGAGAAAAGGAGAGTACAGTATTATCAGCTATCCGCCGGTCAACAGCATCGCTTGGGGCTAGCCCTGGCGGTTGCCCACGACCCCCCCGTGCTCTTTCTAGATGAACCAACTTCTGGTCTTGATGTTGCCTCGCGCATCGAACTGCACAATCTAATGCGCGAACTACAAGCAGCGGGCACTACCATTATCCTTGCCACGCACGATATGGCAGAAGCAAATGAAATGGCGAGTCGTCTGGCGATTCTACTGCACGGTAAGATCGCTGCTGCCGGTACCCCGCTTGAGCTAACCGCAACCGGAGCGGGTTTTACCAAAGTCTCCGTTCGCACAAAAGGCTCAAGCCTGTCTGATCCTGACCTCAACTTCCCGGCGGTGAGTAAGCGCATATCCAAGGATGAGTATGTCATTTACTACAGTACCGATATTGGCCCTACTGTTTCAGCTATTATCGCTCACCTTGAAACCCAGGAAGACACTCTGATCGATTTGCGTGTAGAGCGACCTTCTCTGGAAGATCGTTTTTTGGAAGTCACAACCGCAGGAGGTGTCCAATGAATGCTTTTATAAATCACTTCTCATTCGAGTTCCGTACCGGGATCCGTAATAAGACATTACTTTTAATGAACTACCTGTTTCCCCTGGGTTTTTACGCTATGATGGGACTACTTATGACCGGAATCAATCCCGCTTTTCGTGAGACAATGATCCCGGCGATGATTATCTTTGCCATTTTGGCAGCTACAATACTGGGATTGCCCGACCCATTAGTGACAGCCCGTGAAGCCGGCATTTTTCGCAGTTATAAGATGAATGGTGTGCCGGCCTTTTCGATCCTGGTCATCCCGGCACTAACTACCATCTTGCATACAGCATTGGTAACTATCATCATTACTACTACGGCACCCCTGTTTTTCGATGCACCACTACCTGTCAATTGGCTTGGCTTCATCGTGGTATTCCTTCTGATGGCCTTTGCCTGTGCCGGGCTCAGCGTGCTGATCGGTGTGGTTTCGTCCAGTTCGCGGATGACGGTGCTGTGGTCGCAGTTGATTTTTTTGCCCTCGATGCTTTTGGGCGGAATGATGGTGCCCTATAGTATGTTGCCTGAGGCAATGGGTAAAATCGCTCAGCTCTTGCCAGCCACCCATGCTATGAACGCCTTTAGGGGGTTGGCTCAGAATTTGACTGTTGATTTTAATCCAATAGGGTCACTCATCGTCCTGCTGGCGAGCGGAGTATTAGCGTTTGGACTGGCAATTTATCTCTTCAACTGGGATAGGCGTAACACGACACAACGTGGACATCCCCTCATGGCATTGCTGGTTTTACTGCCATACGTCATCAGTATACTCCTGCTATCGTGACCAAACAACAGGAAAAGGAGATAAACGATACTGTTTGAATAAGCAATCCCTTTCTATCCTGCGGGTCTATCTGTCCCGTTTCGTTGAGGGCGCGATGCATCATCGTGCCTCTACTTTTGAGATTACCACGCTCTGAGAAATCAGAGCTCATAATGACATTTAGGGTAGAGGCGTATGGCAATACGCCCCTTATATTTTTCCCGCTTCCCCGTATGTCATTCCCTCGAGAAAGCGGGAATCTATCCTTACGAAGTGGTATATATTTATATATTTTCAAGAAAGAAAGATTGAAAATTTTTAAAGAATCATATCTTTATTTAAAAATTATTTAAAAATTCTTGACTTCTATTTGGAAACAAGATATTATTAAAACATAATAATATAAAACTTAAAATAAGTATTAAATAAAGTATTCTCCTTAAATTTATGAATTATAATACTAAAAATACCAGCAGATTACTATCAAACAATAGAAAGGGGGGATGTATCTTTCTAAAAAATGCCAACTTGAGTAGACTGACTATTGCAGTGCAGAAAATTTAGTTCTTGCTTAGGGTACAAGTATTACAAATTTTAATTTTTCTAAAGGAGATTTTTATTATGAAAAAATATAGTATCATTTTATTAACCATTGTATTCTTCGTTGTATTAGGGCTCTCGGGTTTTGCCGAAGATAAGCCTAAAATTGGTTTATCATTTTCTGATTTTACTCTTGAAAGATGGGTGAGAGAAGCAGAAGAAATGACTGAGCTAGCGCGTAATGCTGGTGCCGAGGTTATTGTCCAAGAAGCTAATCATGATCCGAAGATTCAGAATGACCAGATTGAGAATATGGTTCTTCAAGGGGTAGACGTTATTATTATTGTTGCAGAGGACGGTGCAGCGGCAGCGACAGCAGTAGACGCAGCAGCACAGGCAGGAGTTAAATGCATAGCTTATGATAGATTAATTAAATCACCGAATGATTCAGTTTATATTTCGTTTGATAATGTTGAGGTTGGGCGAGCTGAAGCAAGAGGAGTAATAGCGGTGAAGGATAGTGGGAAATTTGCACTTCTTGGTGGAAGCCCAACGGACAATAATGCTGTACTGGTTAGAAAGGGACAGATGGAAGTTCTTAAACCTTACATTGACAATGGTCAGATCGAGGTTGTTGCTGATCAGTGGGTACCGAATTGGGATACGACTGAAGCACTTAAGATTATGGAGAATATGCTTACTGCAACAAATAATCAGATTGATGCGGTAGTCGCTTCCAATGATTCAACAGCACTTGGTGCAATCGAGGCTTTGAGGGCTCAAGGCCTGGCCGGAAAGGTCCCAATCTCCGCCCAAGACGCCACAGCTGCCGGTTGTAATGCTGTAGCTAAGGGAGATCTTACAGTCACGGTATACAAAGATATTAGGCTACTTGTCCCATTGTCCATTGAGATCGCTATAAAGTTAGCGAAAGGTGAAGCGGTGGAAGGATTGCAAGATTTCTCACTAGCCGAACTTACCGGAGATACAAACCTAAAGGGATCCGTACCTTGTAAGTTTCTGGAAGTTGTAGGGGCAACCAAAGACAACCTCTATGATGTAATTGTGAAGAGTGGTTATCAATCATACGATGATGTTTATAAAGGAGTGCCTGAAGGAGATAGACCACCAAAAATTTAATGACGAAAAAAGTGCATCACAGATTTTTACTATCTGTGGTGCACTTTTTTTTATAAGTGAATACGAAAAAAAGTCATCCCTTTATGGGAGGGTAATCATATTTTGAAAGATGAAACCATTTTACAAATTGAGAATATAACCAAAGACTTTCCGGGTATCAGAGCACTATCCAATGTTTCATTTAAAGTAAAAAAAGGGGATATCCATGGTTTGTGTGGAGAAAATGGTGCCGGGAAATCTACTTTAGTGAAGATTTTAGCAGGGGTTTATCCTTATAACACTTATGAAGGGAAAATTTATTTTAATGATGAAGAGATAAAATTTACCCATTTTTCTATTCAACAGGCAATTAAAAAAGGAATTGCTGTTGTTTATCAGGAACCTGTTCTTGTTCCTCAAATGACAGTAGGGGAAAATATTTTTCTGGGAAGAGAACCGGAAGATAAAGGGATGATTAATTGGAGTAAATTATTTTCTGACACGAAAGAAATTCTTACAAAATATAAATTAAATATTCCTTTTTTTGCTAAATTATCCACGCTGAGCGTTGGACAGCAACAGATGGTTGAAATTGCTAAAGCCCTATCACAGGAGATTAAGCTTCTAATTTTGGATGAGCCTACTTCTGCCCTTACTGAGGCTGAAGTTAATTATTTAATGGAAATACTCAAGAACCTGAAAGAGAATGGAGTGACCTGTATCTATATTTCTCACAGGCTGGAGGAATTTTTTAGAATCGCGGATAATATTACCGTTCTTAGAGATGGTCTGGTCGTTGATACAGTAAGAACAGCGGATACCACCGAAGAGAAGGTTATTACCATGATGGTAGGACGCGAAATGAAAAAAAGATTTCCTGTTAGAAATTCTAAGCCCGGGGAAAAGATTTTGGAAGTGAAGGACTTATCGGTATCAGCTCAGAGTAAAACGGTAATCAAAAAGGTTTCATTCGATTTAAGAAAAGGAGAAATATTGGGGATAGCCGGACTTATGGGTTCCGGAAGAACCGAGCTTGTTACTGCACTATTTGGAGAGTATGGGCATCAGATTGCCGGAGAAATATTTTTGGAAGGAAAACCGATTAAGATTCGATCAGCAGAGGAAGCGATTAATTATGGAATAAGCCTTGTTCCGGAAGATAGAAAAAAGATGGGGCTGGTATTAATTCAGGAAGTATTTAAAAATATCTCGTTGCCAAACCTTAAAAAATTCTCTAACGCATGGAGTATTGATCAGTATAAAGAATTACAGGAGTGTAAAAAATATGCTGACGATCTTAGTATTAAGACTCCTTCTCTTTTTACCATTACAGAATCTTTAAGCGGAGGCAATCAACAGAAGGTAGTTATAGCAAAGTGGTTAATGTCAAAACCGAAAATTCTTATTCTCGATGATCCGACCAGAGGGATTGATGTGGGGACTAAATATGAGATATATAACCTCATAAACAAACTTGCTGAAAATGGTGTAGGTATCATTATGATTTCTTCTGAGTTAGAAGAAGTGCTGGGAATGAGTGACCGGATCACGATTATGCGCGAAGGAGAATGCGCTGGAACCTTAAACCGTAAAGATGCTACACAAGAAAGGATAATGGCTTTGGCTACAAATCTTAAAAGAAATGATAGGTATAATCAATGAAACAATTAAATTTTATTCGTAAGATTAAGGAAATTAAGATTGATGTTAGGGCTTATACATTGATATTTGCCCTTATTGCTATCTGGTTACTTTTTGGTTCTTTAACTGGCGGGGTCTTCCTTTCCTCAAGAAATTTTTCAAACCTTTTAAGGCAGATGACTATCATATCGTTCCTTGCTATAGGGATGACTCCGGTCATTATCACGGGTAATATCGATCTTTCTGTGGGATCGATGACTGGCTTTATAAGTGTAATAGCTGCTTATCTACAGGCAATCTTACTTCCCACATTTCTCCCTGTACTATTTCCAACTCTTTCTATCGGATGGTTAGGTATACTGAGCACAATTATAACCATCATTATATGTCTTTTGCTGGGCTTATTGATTGGAATGGGTCAGGGCTATATTATTGCTTATGGAGGAGTACCGGCCTTTATTGTAACCTTGGGAGGAATGCTTATTCTTCGAGGAGGAATCCTTGGTGCTACTCAAGGGAAAACAATCGTTCCTATTGAAGATTCTCTCAGGTTAATGGCCCAGGGATATCTATCTAAATATCCAGGTATACTTGTAGCAATTATTGCTATAATAATTATTTTTCTGGTTACTTTGCATAGTAGAACTAAAAAGAAACAATACGGTCTTAAAACGAGATCTCTTGGTTACGATTTAGTGGTAGCATCGGTGTTTTCCGCCCTTGTTTTAGCCTTCACTTTTATGATGAATAGCTATAGGGGAATACAGATCCCGGTATTAATTATGGCAATAATAGCCATAATGGTTACCTACCTGATGAATAACACTCGGTTTGGCAGGCACATATATGCTGTGGGAGGAAACAAGGAGGCAACGAAGCTTTCGGGTATAAATGTACAATCTGTTGTTTTAAAAACTTATGCACTGATGGGTCTTCTATGTGGAGTTAGTGGAATTATTCTTACTGGTTATGTTGCCGCAGGAACCACCAGTGGTGGCATGAATTATGAACTTTCAGCTATAGGCGGTTGTGTTATGGGTGGCACAAGTTTAATGGGAGGCATTGGAACAGTCTTTGGAGCCCTAATGGGTACCCTAATTATGACAAGTATCGAAAATGGAATGAGCGTTATGAATATGAGTGTTTTCTGGCAGTATATCGTTAAAGGCCTAATCTTAATTTTGGCAGTGTATGCAGATGTATCATCAAGAAAAAATAAGTCTTTATAAAAGCGTATTATATAGTATTATAGATATATTAACATCAGCAAAAGAAGGAACAAATTTAAAAGAAGGAACACATTTTATACAATGAATAAAAGTAAAGCTATTTTCGGAAACTCAATCGTAATCAGAAAATGGAATTTAAGTAGTATTTTTAAAACAATTCGCAAGCAAGGTCCCGTTTCTCGAATAGAACTAGCTGAAATTACCGGATGTAGTGCCGGTACAGTGTCTAACCATGTGAGAACTCTGATGAAAAAGGGCTTTGTGATTGAAACCAAAAAAGGCATTTCTTCCGGCGGTAGAAAGCCAGTACAATTAATGATTAATCCCAATAAAGCTTATATTTTTAGTATTGAGATTGAGGTTAATCAGATAAAGATAGTCATGTTTGATTTAGAAATAAAAGTGGTAATGAAGAGCGTCATTCCCATAATATATAAAGATAATTACACAAAGACCTTTATACAGGTATTTTTAGAAATGGACAAGATGATAGAAGAAAAGAATATAAAATTAGATAATCTTCTGGGAATAGGAGTAGCAGTGCCTGGCTTAATTGACAAAGTGAAAGGCATACTGGAATTTGCGCCTAATTTAGGATGGAAAAATGTCCATATTTCAAAGATATTTAAAGACAAATATGGCCTTCCTGTAGTTTTAAACAATGAAGCAAAAGCGGCAGCTATTGGGGAAAGAGGATCTATTTATCCTAAAATAAATAATATGGTATTTGTTTCTATTAACGAAGGGATAGGTTGCGGGATTTTTATAAATGGTAAATTATATAGAGGAGCAAGCGGAAACGCAGGGGAATTTGGGCATATAATTATTGATACTAATGGCCCTCTATGTCACTGTGGTAATAAAGGATGCTGGGAAACGCTTGCTTCGGAAAGCTATGTTGTCAATAAATATTTAAAATTATCAAATAGTAATAAAGAATTGACCAAGAAAGAGATATATCAATTAGGTAAAAATGGAGATAAGAAGGTCATTGAGATATTTAATGAAACAGGAAGAAATATAGGAATAGGATTAGTTAATATTATAAATGGGCTTAGTCCTGAATTGTTAGTAATTGGCGGAGGGATTGTAGAAATAAAAGATTATATCTATGAGGAAATTATTAAAAAACTTGAGGAAAGTGCTTTATCTGTTTCCTACAAGAAGGTAGAAATTAAATTTAGTAAACTAGGCAGCTTGGCTGCAGTTTATGGAATGGCAGATTTAATTATTAATGAGAGCATTAAATTCATTTAATATAGATTTCGGAAACCAAGAAGGTCAAAGAATCAAAGGTCTTTTTTTACAAATCAATCAATATAATTGTCTTACTGTTTAAGGAGTAAAAAAATGAAAGAAAATAAATCATTACATGGTATCTGTCGATGGACTTTTAATGCGGGGAAGGGTGGTTTTGTACCGGATGATATGAGACCAGAATGGAATTCTAAAAATTTCAATACTGTTGATATGGTTAAACTGGTAAAAAATAGAGTTGCCCCGAGATTACCGGAAAATATAGAGTTAGGGATTGAAGTGCATTACGATAATGAATTTAATGAAAAGAATAGTTCTGAAATTGCCGATGCCTTGGTAGATTCCAAGATATATCTGGCCATGGTAACTCCGGGAGCACATAAAACTTTTGCTTATGGGGGCATAGCTTCCCTAGACCCTGTGGAGAGGAAATCAGCAGAAGAATTCGGGGAGAGGACGGTTGCTCTTACTTATGGACCTCTCCGGAAAGCCTGGCATCCCGATCCCTTAAAATGGCCAACTTTTGTCATTTGGAATGGTTCGTTTGGTTATGACCTTGCATCTATAGGGATTTCCCAAATGTATCAGAATCTTAAGGAAAGTATTGCAAAACTTTGCAAATATGAAGAAAAATTAGGAGGGAATCTCTATTTTGCCTTAGAACCCAAACCCAACGAAGGACATCCGGCTCTTTTAATTCCAACCGTAGCCAGTGCCCTGGTCTTTTGGAATAAATTAGAAGAAGAATTTAAAATTACTCGCAACAAAAAGGGAGTGAATAAAGAGTTTGGGCATTCAGAGATGATAGGGCTTGACCATGTATATGATACTGTTGAAGAGATAGATAACCATGCTTTAGTTCATATGCACTTAAACAGTCAGGGTTATAATGATGGTATCATTCTTGGCGGACCGGGAAAATATGATATCGACCATGGGACACGGGTGAATGGCATGAATATAGCCATAGCAGGTCTAATCCGAGAAGCAGGTTTTAATCGCTGGAAAGGCCACGATATGCAGGTAAGGCCATATGATAATGAAGAGCAGGGAATTGACAGAGTAATCAGGAGTATACTAAGCTGGGAGGCTTGTGCCCAAGCTGCTCAAAAACTCGATAAAGAACAATTAATGAAATACCTCAATAATCGAGAAACCGCTAAAGCAGAGGATATTATGAGAGAATCTCTAACAAATGCTCAAAAATATTTTGACCGAATGTATAAAGAGTGATTATTAAAAATATTAAGATTAAAGAGTAGGTGTTTTATGGGTTATCTTTTAGGTTTAGATATCGGTACCAGTGGAGTAAAAGCTCTATTAATATCCATAGAGGGTAAAATTATTTCCAGTAAAACAGTTTCATATCCCTTAGCAACTCCCCACTCTGGTTGGGCAGAACAATCTCCTGATGATTGGTGGGGGGCCACTGTAAAAGTAATAAAGGAAACAGTATCTCATAATCCTATTGACTCTAAGCAGATTAAAGGAATAAGCCTATCCGGACAGATGCACAGTTCAGTCTTTCTTGATGAAAAGATGGAAGTGATTAGACCGGCCATCCTCTGGAGTGATACCCGTACCTCAGAACAATGTAAAGAGATTTATGCTATAGCAGGAGGATTGGATCAGCTAATCCATTATGTTTCTAATCCCGCCCTGGAGGGATTTACTG
>Ga0268276_1001824_pt1 | contig 19542 bp, 21 predicted proteins | sample saktaG_4_FD_190145 | JGI IMG/M metagenome (GOLD analysis project Ga0268276, IMG submission 190145) | Saline water microbial communities from Sakinaw Lake, British Columbia, Canada - sak_2010_1_5_45m | ecosystem: Environmental > Aquatic > Non-marine Saline and Alkaline > Saline ... | reverse complement strand
CAAGAATGCTTAATCCATACAGAATTATGACTGAAAAGATTAAACTCAAAATGAAAACAATTATTGTAAAAATAAAAGAATCCTTAAACGCTTTTATTATTTTGAAAAAATTCAGCTGCAATCCTCCTTCAAATAAAATAACTATTAAAGCAAAACTTGCAAAAAATGGGAGAATTGTATTAAATAATGCTACTCCTTCAGGACTAACAAATCCAAGGACAGGTCCAGCAATAAGTCCAACTAACAATAGGATAATTATCTCAGAAATCTTTGTTTTATTGAAAAAAAGCATTCCTAAGTAACCAATAAAAATAATTAAAGCTATCGCGAGGAAAGCTGTCTCTACTGGGCTCATGACAAAAGAAAGAACTTGGATATTTTAAACATTTGCTTGGGGACAAATTCCTGTAATTGATTCTCTATTATTCATAATCGTAAACCGCGTAAAGAACAAGTTTTCCTTTATAGATTCCTGCTGGGACAAAATCATAGTGTTGGAGTACTTTTCCATCTGTAAAGCCAATTCCTTTGCGCATAGGGTTATCTTTTTCTCCAATAATTCCATCTTCAAGTAATGTTTCAAAGTTTTGTCCTAGTTCAGCATAAGCTCGTTTAGCAATTGTTCTTATTGTAGGGTTTTGAGTAGTAGTAGCGGTTAATCGTGTTTGGTGCCTTTTCATTCCTTGAACATAATCCATCACAATATACTGTCTGGGATTTGCTCCTCGAATAGTAACAGAACCATAACATTTTGGTGTTCTTAAAATATAGTTTTTCGCAGTAATTAGTTTTTCTCTTAATGCATAGTGATGCGCCAAAATCTCTCTTCGCACCTGTTCGAAGTCTTGTCCATGCCCTTTACTTCCCTGCGTATATTTTATTACATATTTTTTTCCGCGATGTTCAAAAACACGAACATAAGCATTAGCTCCATTAGCATAAGGGAGTGTCTGAAAAAACACTTCATTAGAAAGTTTTGTTTTAAGTTCTTTAAGCACTGCAGGAACTTTTTCTCGTGGAAGCATGTCCCTTTTGAAGGCAGGGTGAGAAAATATTCTTAGTCTTTTTGATTGAGCTCTTATAGGCATAAAAACAATTCCATTTTATACTATTTAATATTATCCCATTATTTACCATGAAGTTAGTCAGCGATTTCTTCATCATCAGTGCATTCTTTTACTTTCATGGTTTTTGTGGTGTACTTCATTCCGTCAAGGTTTTTTGGAGAGCTCTTTTTGTTTACTAATTCAAAGAATTTGGCAAAATTAATCCAAGTATTTTTGTTGAATTTCTTCTTTGTTAGTAAAACAACTCTGCTCGGCTTGTGTTCAGAGCACAATTCATATTTGGGCAAAAATTTTAGCACTTCTTGCGCAAAAGATTTTACCTCTTCATGCAAAGGCATATTTTTTTGTTCAAGTCTCTGTCTGCTTTCCCCGACAAACATATATCCTTTCACTTCAACAAAATCAAAATCTCCTTTCAAAATTAGTTCGGCATAATTTTCTGCTTCAATATCATTAATTCCTTTAATTATTGTAAGTCTTGCGGCTTTTCTAAATTTCTTTTTCTTCACTTCTTTTAAGCTCGCTAAATATCTTTCCCAATAATCCAAAAATAATGGTTTGTCAACTTTTTTAAGAATTTCTTTGTTCGGCGCATCAAGACTAAGATAAAGCTGGGTAATTGTATTTAGTTTTTTGATTTCTTTAGGGTATTGTGCATTAGTTACAATAAATGTTGAAATTCCTCTTTTATGAAACTCTTTACATATTTCATTTATTTTAGGGTAACAAATAGGTTCTCCTGTAAGTGACAATGCAACATGTTTTGGAGACAAACTCTGTTCAAAAATATCTTTTTCTGTTGCAGGGTTCCCGTTGAATCCAGTTAGCAGTTTCAATTGCGCTTTAATGCTTTCTTCAATAATAAATTTAGGTTCATCAACACCCCATTTCCATTCCTTTGAGACAGGGGCTTTTGTTCCGCGCCAGCAAAATTCGCATCTGTTTGCGCAACTTAAGCTAGTAGTCATTTGCAAACACTGATGACTTTTTATTCCATAAAACTTTAATTTATAACAACCCCCTCTTCCTCGAAGCAAATTTTTTGTCCAACCGCAAATCTTAACCGCGCTATGATTTCCAACAATTCTATATTGTTGGTGCTCTAATTGATTTTTGTAGTTTTCAGTGAATTGATTTTCTAAAGTTTTTTTTCCTTTAGGGGTAACTTTTTTCTTTTGCATAAAAAACACATAGCTCAACAGATTTTTAAAACTCTTTAAAAAATTATAAAGGCACAAAAAGTGCCTTTTTTTGAGAAAAAGTTATTCTTTCTTAACAAAGATACAAGGAATTGGACAGGCCTTTGCTGCGTCAGTATTTCCGCCTACTTTGTCGTCAGCAACTGTCTTTTCAAAATGCTCAGCATTTCCATCAGTGCTTTTCTTGCCTCCAATTAATTCGCTTTTGTCTCCTTTCATTATCCAATTTTCAGGATCAATAGCTGCGCATGCTCCGCAACCGATACATAGCTCTTTATGTTGTTCAATTTTCCAAGGCAAAAAAACCCCTCCGTTCTTTCTTAAAAAAATATTGGTTGGCATCCTTTTAAATTTAATGGTTCAGTGAATTTATCGATACTAATGGATGCGGCATTGCTGGAAGATAATAAAGTTTCTGAGGTTATTGATGCAGTTCCTGTCATTTTTGATGTCGCTATAATTGGTTCTGGGCCCGCAGGAACAACCGCTGCTTTAAATTGCGCAAGGAAAGGACTCAAAGTAATTGTTTTTGAAGAACACGAAGAAATTGGGTTGCCTCTTCATTGCGGAGAGTGTGTTTCAAAAGTTTGCATTGACAAAATGCCTTCTTTTCCTTTAAAAGAAGCGATTTCTTTAGAAGCAAAAGGGGTCAGAGTAATTTTTCCTAATGGCTCAAGTAATATTTTATCCGAACAAGGATATGTTTTAGAGAAAGATAAATTTGAGCAATGGCTTGCCCGCGAAGCAGAACAAGCAGGAGCAAAAATAGAATTGTCTTGTAGAGTCCATGATGCGAAAAGAGAAAATAATGAGTGGAAGATTTTTACAACAAAAGGTGATTTTTCCTCAAAAATAATTATTGATGCATCCGGTGTATCCTCATTTTTATCAATTAGATTAAATCTAAATGCAAAATTCAAAACAGTTGTTGGAATTCAATATGATTTACTTGATGTTCCAAGAGATAATTACCTTGATTTTTATATTTGGCCTGATGTGGCGCCTAATGGTTATTTGTGGGTGATTCCAAAAAAAGACGGCCACGCAAATGTTGGGCTTGTGACTAATCAAAATAATAGAGCAAAAGCTTTTCTTGATGAGTTTGTAAAAAGAAAAGGCTGGCAAGATAACAAAATCATAAAAACTTTCGGCGGACTAATTCCTGCTTCAGGTCCATTAGAAAAAACTTTTGATGAAGGATTGCTACTTGTTGGAGACGCAGCAGGGTTTACCTCTCCTTTATTTGAAGGAGGAACTCACTTGAGTATTCAGAGCGCAATTTTCGCTTCGCAAATAGCTAAAAAAGCAATTGCCCAAAATAATTTTTCTGTTGAACTATTTTCTGAGTATCAAAATTTGTGGAAAAAAGAGTTTCCTGATTATAATTTGCTTGTTGATGGAAAAAGATCTCTTTACAATTTTTCGAGCGAAGAACTAAACGACCTCTCCTCAATAATGCCTAAAGAATTAAACGAAATGACTTTGCCCACAAAACTTCAAGTTGGATTGAAATTACTTTTTGTCAAGCCTCACCTTTTTTTCAAAGGTGCCCTTAAAACTTTCGCTTCTTTTAGATATTCAAGAGCAAAAAAATACGGTTGGTAAAGAATTTCGTTTCTTGTTCGCATACTTTTTGTTCTTAGTTAGTTTACTTTTTAGGCCATTTTTTATTTTCAGGCGCTCCAAGAAACTTTTTCCAATCAAAAAAGAAAAACCAAATTATTGCCAGTACCCCAATAAGTTCTATTGCAATGGTCCACATAGTTGCCTGCCCTTCAAGAGTTAGTTCAAGCGAAGTGAAAACCTTTTCTGTAGTAAAAATCAAAAATAAGTAGCCTAGTGTTCTTCCTGCAAAAAAACCAATTAGTATTTCTCTTAACTTTATCTTTGTCGCCCCTACCGCAATAAATAAAGCGTTTGAAGGCAAGGGGCCTAATGAAAAAAAGAAGCTGAATAAGAATTTTTTCCATTTTCCTTTATGCAATTTTTCTCGCAAAAATTTCATTTCTTCTTTTTTTTCTTTTCCAGCGCTAATGTCAAATATTTTTCCTGAAGCTTTTGCTAAAATGAATCTTCCGCAAGTAGAAGCAGTTACTCCAATCAAAACAAGCAGTAAAATGTTTTGCGGTTCAGCTATATAAAAATAAGAAAGCACAATCCATGTTGGAGGGGCAAAAGCAGGGATAACATTTAGCGCAAAAATAATTAGCCATTCAATTAAAACAATTGTTGGGTCCATATTTATTATCCTATTAATATCCTATTAATGTAAAGGGCGTATCTAAATATAAAAACCCTTTTGACGAAGTAATTATTGAAAAGGAAGTGTTTTTGTGGTAAAAATTAAAGCAAGAAAAAATGGGGCTGGAAAAAAGGAATTAGAAAAAAAGCTAGAAGTTGGTTCTGGCTCAAAACCAAAAGAGGGTTATGTTCATTTTGACTTAAGACAGTTGCCCGGGATTGATGTTGTTGGTGATGCAACAAGTTTGCCTTTTTTAGAAAACGAATTTTCTGAAATTTATTCACGATTTTTTTTGGAACACTTATTAAGAAAAGATGCCCAAAAAGCAGTGCAGGAAATGTTTCGTGTCCTAAAGAAAGGGGGCAAAATTGATCTAATTGTTCCAAATTTGGCTTATTTTTGTAAGTTATTTGTTGAAGAAAAGGGGCAGAAAAAACAGTGGGCACTTAACAAGATTTATGGGTTTGAAAATTATCCAGAGGACCACCACAATTTTGGATACGATTTTGAAATGCTTGAAGATTGCTTAAAAAAGGCCGGTTTTATCAAAATAAGACAAGTTAGTGACTTAGAAGAGCAATACCTTCATGTAGAAGCTCAAAAACCCTAATTTTTAATGACAAACCCTTGATTTTAATTAAAAACCCTTGAGTTTTAACAAAAAACCCCTGATTTTAACGAAAAACCTCTCTTTTTAACGAAAAAACGATAAAAAGCAACTTTTGTGCTGTGTTTGTTTTTGGTTTGGAATCCTTTTTAATCCTTTGGCAAGAAATCATTGATATGAAGAAATTGTATTTGCTTTTGTCAGTATTGTTGCTTTTTGGCCTCTTGTTTGGGTGTTTTGAGCAAACAGCTGGTTTTCCTATATTGAGCCAGGATAGTAACTCGGACAAAAAGTATACTTCGGTGGTGAATAATTTGGATCAGTACAAAATAGCTAAAAGTGGAAACGCGGTAAAAGTTAATTACACAGGTAGATTTCTTGATGGAAAAGTTTTTGACTCTTCATTACTTCCCGGAAGAACCCCTTTAGAATTTGTAATTGATGATGGCGGAATGATTAAAGGATTTAATGGCGCTGTGAAAGGAATGAAAGTTGGTGAAACAAAAACAGTTACTTTGCCTCCAGAACAAGCTTATGGGGTTTCTGATCCTACAAAGATAGTTACTTTGGATAAAAATCAGTTCGCTGATTTTGCTTCAATACAAGAAGGAATGACTGTAACGGCAGGAAATTATAGTGGAATAGTAATAACTAGAACTGACACAAATGCTATAATTGATTTTAATCCTGAAATGGCCGGAAAAACCCTTGTATTTGAAATAACTCTTCTTGAAATAAATGATTAATTTTTTTGGATCATTAATTTTTTAAAGGATTAATTTTTTAGATTATTAATCTTTTAAAGAATTAATTTTTTTTATTGCGCAAGAGTTGTTTTGTTTGAGTAGCTCAATGAAAAAAGTTTTGATTGCTTATTTCCCTTTCGGAGAGACACCAAAGGTCGCGGAGCGATTTGGAAAGTTATTTCTCGAAAAAGGGATAAACTCAGAAACCTATATTATTGAAGATAAAAACTTGTTTAATTTAAAACAGCAATTCAAAAAAGAAAAACAGCTAGAACTAAAGAAGCCCTTTCCAAATTTAAGCGAGTACAGTTTAATTATTGTTGGAACACCCGTAGCTTCTTTTTCTTCAGCTCCAATAGTGAATCATTTTTTAAAAACAGCAAATGTTGAAGAGAGCACACGAGTTATATTATATGCTACAGGAATTGGCTTGCCTGGAACAACAATAAAAAAAATGAAGAGCTTATTATCCATGAAAAATGTACAAGTGCTTGATTCACAAGTGTTTTCAAGTATTTTCCCTTTTGATTCAAGAAAGTTGCAAGAAGTTAATGTTTTTTTTGAGAAAGTAATTAAACTAATATAAAATATCTATAATAAAATATCTATAATAAAATATCTATAAAATACCTGTAAGATATTTAATTTAATAAGTTTAGAACTTGTTAATAAGTTTAGAATTTGGTTACCTTGAAATGTCCAATTGGTCAATAACGTCATCCTGCATAATTTCCTCTAAACCGCGTTCTTTAGTATTCTTCTTCTGGTGAGCAACTTCTCTCGCTCCCTGCTTTAGAGTTTCTTTTAACTTTTCTATCTCTTCAGTTTTCTGGATTACTTTTATCTGTGCCTCGATTGAAATAATTTCTTTTTTTATTTCAGAAACGATTTTAATATAAGTTTCTTCATCAATTTTTCTTTTTAAGTAACTTTGTTCTGAAAGTTTAAGCTCATATACTTTTTTTTGTTTTTGGTCAAGTAAGTCCTGTAAAACTTTTCCCTTGTCACTTGAAAGCCCTTTAAGCTTTTTAGCATCTCGCTTCTCCATTCCTTTTCTTTTTTGCGAGTCGATTTCGGATTCTATTTTTATTAACTCAGTGTTTTTTTCTTTTGAGATATTATCAAAAGTTTCCTTTGTGATTTGGTGTTTAAGAAACTGCCTTTCAGCTTCGCTTAGTTCTTGCAAAACGAGTTCTCGTTTTTTTGGCAAATCTTCTTTTGAATTATCCCTTGAATTATTCATTGAGTTATTTTTTGAACTATCTCTTGAACTATCTCTCAAACTTTTGTTTTGGTCATTTTTGCCAAGCAAAATAATTCCGACAATTAATAATACAATTACAAAACCAACCGGGAGAATTACTAATGCTGGTCCGTAAGAATCAATAAGACCTTTAGGGATAATGTCAATAATGGACGGTATTGCAAGAATTAATCCCACTCCAATAAGCACAATTATAATTGTTGTAACTTTCCTGCTCATGTATTAGTAAAATTTAAACCTGAATAAAAGCTTTGCCTGCCTCTTTTTCTCGCATAAAAACCATTAAATACCTCAAATAATTCACTATTGTAAGCAATAGTTGTTTTGTTGTAGTTGATTTTATGGATGTTGTTGCAAAAACAGTTAAAGAAATAAGAGCCCTGAAAATTCAAGGGGCAAGTAATATTAGAAAAAAAGCTGTCAATGCTTTGCTTTGGGCGTCAGAAAAAAGTAAAGCAAAAACAACAAGTGCTTTTCGATTGGAATTTTTAAAACACGCTAGTATTCTTTATTCTTCAAGACCAACAGAGCCTGAATTAAGAACATCCCTTAGAATAATAAAAAAATCAATTTCAAATAAAGATCTTTCAGTTAAAGAAATGAAAGAAAATATAAAAATTGCTGTAAAAAAATATGAAACTAATAGATTAAAGGCAATAAACGATATTTCTATTTTTGGGGCAAACCTAATTGAGAATGGTTCTGTAGTTATGACGATTTGTCACTCTTCAACAGTTATTGAAATGTTAACTAAAGCAAAGAAAAAGATTAAGAAAGTTTATTGCTTAGAAACACGTCCTTTGTATCAGGGGAGAATAACAGCAAAAGAACTTGCAAAAGCAGGGCTTAATGTAACACTACTTGTTGATAATGCTGCATCAACCGTTATGAAAGAGTGTGATTATTTATTTTCAGGAGCGGATGCTTTTCTTGCTGATGGGGATGTAATAAACAAAATAGGGACTAATCAAGTAAGTTACTTGTGCAAAAGGTATGATGTGAAACATTACGCTGTAGCTTCTACTCACAAATTTGAACCCGCAACTTTTTTTGGAAAACAAGAACCAATAGAACAAAGAAGTCCTGATGAGATTTGGAGTGAGAAAGAAAAGAAAAAATTCGGGGCGAAAAAAGTAAAAATAAATAATCCTGCTTTTGACAGAACTGATTCAAAAACTTTGGAAGGAATAATATGCGAAATAGGGGTGTTTTCCCCTCAAACCCTCGCGGCAAGATTGTATGAAGAACTTGATTTAAAAAAACACGAAAAAGAGTTCTTGAAATTATAAATGCAAAAACTTAGGCATAAAAAACCTTGCGGGAGTTAATATTTTAATAAAATTAGTGTTTTAGTGATTTTATGGCTCTGAGTGTTGAACAAAAAATAAGCTTGGTTTTGCGTAATAATCAAGAAGTAGTTACTGTTAGCGAGTTAGAAAAACTTATTGAATCAAAAAAACAACCCGTTGTTTATATTGGAACTGCTGTTACAGGAAAGCCTCATATTGGTTATTTTGTTTGGGCAAAAAAAGTGGCTGATTTTTTACAAGCAGGATTTAAAGTTAAAATTCTTCTTGCAGATGTTCATGGAGCGTTGGATAATTGCCCTTGGTCATTGCTTGAAAAAAGATATGAATATTATTCACTTGTAATTAAAGAAATGCTGAAAAGCGCAGGTGCTGACATAAAAAACCTTGAAATTATTCGAGGGTCAGAATTTCAACTAAAAAAAGAATACATGCTTGACGTGTTAAAACTATCAACTCATACAAGCGTTCATGATTCAATGAAAGCAGCAAGTGATGTGGTAAAACTTGGGGATAATCCAAAACTTAGTGGATTAATTTATCCATTAATGCAGGCTCTTGATGAAGAATATTTAGGTGTTGACATACAATACGGTGGAGTCGATCAGAGAAAAATAATGATGTTTGCTCGCGAAAATCTTTCAAAAATAGGTTACAAACCAAGAATAGAATTTATGACTCCAATAATTCCTGCGCTAAACTCAGGCGGAAAAATGTCGGCAAGTGATCCAAATTCCAAAATTGATTTAATGGAGAAAACCGCCGATATTAAAACAAAATTAAATAAAGCTTTTTGTCCTGAAAAAGAAGTTGAAGGAAACGGCGTTTTAGCCTTTATGAAATATGTTGTTATGGTTATGAAAGAAGACAAAAAAGAAAAACTTTCAATTAAAAGACCTGAAAAATTTGGAGGCGATGTCGAGTACGCTTCTTACACTGAACTTGAAAAAGATTTTGTTGAAGGAAAGTTACATCCAATGGACCTAAAAAATGCAATGGCTGAAGAAATAGATAAATTAGTTGCTCCAATAAGAAAAGCATTTGAAGGAAAAGAGAAACTAACTGCTGAAGCGTATCCTGAAAAGTAAATACTAATCTAAAAAAGTTCTTTTAAAAATTTATGCAAAAAGGTAAAGTTGTTTTAGCCCAGCAACCCTTAAATACTTGTTTTTCGTTATTTCCTTATCTTAGTGCGTGTGATAACAGTGCAGTGCAAATAGAATAATATTTAGAGTTGATTTATTTGAATGGTTACTCTCAGGAATTAACAACTGATGTTTTTCACATAAGCACAGGTAAAATGATTTGTGTGCTAAATGAAGTTGATGCTCACGAATTTGGCTTGTTTTTGGCTGATAGAGTTGAATTATCTTACAAAAAAAAGAAATGCGTTGCTGTTGTTGATATAACAAAAAATTCTGTGCGCGAAAATTATATAGGCTTATTTATGGAAGTTGCGCAAGCTCTTGGCGTTAAAGCAAAAGAGCAGATTTGTGTAAAACCAACAGGTCCGATAAGAAGTGTTGAATATATAAAGAAAAAAATGCGTGGGGATAAATTGTCCGAACAAGAAATCAAAGAAATTGTAAAAGATATTTCTGAAGAAAGATTATCCGAAATAGAGTCGGTTGGCTTTGTAAGTGCGGTTTTTATGCGCGGATTAGATTTAGATGAAACAATTTTTATGACAAAAGCTCTGATAGCTGATGGCAATAGAATGGAGTTTTCTTCAGGCACAATTGTTGACAAACATAGTGTTGGGGGTTGTAATGGAAGAGCAACAATGATTATTGTTCCCATAGTCGCTTCTGCAGGACTTAAGATGCCAAAAACTTCTTCAAGAAGTATTACTTCGGCTGCAGGAACTGCTGATTCTATGGAAGTACTTGCCCCCGTAGATTTAGATACTAAAAAAATAAAAGAAATTACAGAAAAGATAGGGGCAGTAATTTGTTGGGGGGGAGCAGTTGATTTAGCTCCTGCTGATGACAAAATAATAAAGATAGAACATCCCTTATCGCTTGATCCTGAAGGACAAGTAATTGCCTCTGTTTTAGCAAAAAAAGCAAGTGTTGGAAGTAAATTTGTTGTAATTGATTTGCCTGTTGGAAAAAATGTCAAAATCAAAGACAAAGAGGTAGCTCTTAGAATGGCAAAAAAGTTTGTTCAAGTAGGAAAAGAAGTTGGAATGGAAGTAGAAGCAGTTATTACTGATGGTGAAGACCCTTCAGGGAGAGCAGTGGGACCTGCACTTGAAGCAAAATATGCATTGGAAATATTGGAAGGAAAAAGATTTGATAATTTAGCCCAAAAAAGTTGTGAATTAGCAGGAGTAATATTTGAGATGGTTAATGTTGCTGCCACAGGAAAAGGGTATGATTTGGCTTATGATATTTTACACTCAAGAAAAGCTTTGGATAAAATGAAACAAATAATAAAAGCGCAAGGCGGAAAGATACTTACAAGCGAGCAAATCCCTTTTGCTGAGTTTAAGTATGAAATATCTGCTACTGACGACGGAATAATCGAAGGAGTCAATACTAGACAATTAACTAATATTGCGCGAATTGCAGGCGCCCCTGCAAGTAAATACGCTGGCGTAATGCTAAATAAGATACGCGGGGATAAAATAAAAAAAGGAGAATTGTTGTACACAATTTATGCAGAGCAAAAGTCCAGGCTAGAGTCAGCTCGCGAGTACACTGAACAAAATGACCCTTTTGAATTCAAAAAAATAGTTCTTGGAAAAATAAGATATGACTCTCTTTAATCTTTTTGTCTCTTTATTTTTTTATTAAAATTTTGAATATTTTCTCCATTTCCTGCGGGGTGTGCAAATACAACTTTTTTTCCCTTGTTTTTATTGAACCAATTTTCTTTTCTAATCCTTTTATTTTTAGCTTATTTTCTAAAAAAGGATATGCTTGCTTTAGTGCTCTTGACAAATCCTTGTTTTTGTGTCTGAATAATTCTTTCAAAAAGAAAAGGAACTCATCAGAATTATCTAGTTCTTTAAAGTCCATTTCAACCAGAGCGCTTAAACAATTAGGGTTTGGGAAAAAAGAACTCGCCTCAATATTTTCTTCAAGAATCTCGATTTTAGTGTTGGCATTGGCAAAAACACTTAGCCAACCATATTCAGAAAGTCCTTCAAATGCAGTTAATTTTTGAACAAATCCTCTGTCAAGAACAATAATTGATTTTTTTATCCCGCTTGAAATAATTTTTGTTACAAGGGCTGTTGAGATGTGGTAGGGAGGCAAGGAAACTATTTTTGTTATTCCCAACTCATTAAAGTCCTGCTCTAATACGTCTCCATGAATTAATTTTAATTTTTTCTCAGAAATCTCTTTTTTGAATTCGCTCATAAGAACTTCAATCATTGACTCATCAATATCAACAGCAACAACTTTGCATTTTTCTAAGAGAAATTTTGTAAGAAAACCTGCTCCTGGTCCAACCTCTAAAACAACATCACTACTTGAGAGCTTTGCGCGCATTACCATGAATTTTAAAAGAGCTTCATTAATGCAAAAATATTGTGAATGTTTTTTTTCGGGTCTAAATCTGTACTTTAACATTAGTGCTTGTAGCTCTTCAAATGAACCCATTTTAATCAGTATAATTAGTAATTTATCCTTTATTAATTTGTTTTTCTTTTTATTTTACACAAGTGCTTTTCTTTATAGCTTATTTTTTTGCTGGCATTTTTGCGTGTTTAGTAATTTCTTGGTCTTGAAAAATCTCTTTTAAATGGAGGTCTTCCTCTGTAAAAATCTTGTTTTGGTTCTGCCGGAGCGCGTACAAACAAGTAGTGTTTATCTTCAGGCCCTTCTAGCTCTTCAATTATTCTTTTTACAACATATCTTTTTGGTTCAGAAATTCCTTTAACTCTTTTAGTTATGTCTTCAAAACTTTCGAAAGGCTTTTTTTCTCTTTCATTTAGCGCTTCAAGCATGTGTTTTTTTCCAACGCCAGGAAGCAATTCTAATTGGTGTCGTACAAGAGAAATTGATTTTGAAGTATTATAAAAACCAAGGAACTTTTGTGTATTTCCATCAACTATTTTCTCAACCATTTCTTCAAGATCAGATAATGAATTTGAGGTTAATTCGCTAAAAGAAATTCTTCCCTTAATCAAATCAATTTTTGGACGCTCTTCTTTTCCAACATAAACTTCATCCCCAATATTTAGGGCTACGCCTGCTTTTGGCACTACTTCAAGTAAGGTGAAATAATCCTTTCCTATTACTTGTGCTAGTGGTTCGCTTTTTGCTGCCGAGGACTTTCCTTTTGGCATAAAGTCAAGCACTATTGCGTTTTCTTCTGCTGTCATAACAATCACTAATCAAATTACTAATCAATAATTTTCTATTAAATCCAAGTTAAATATTATTTGCTCCAAAGGTTTTAAATAACAAAATTGCTAACAAAAGCCAATGAGAAAAGGTCAGTTTTGGCTTTTATTGGACCTTATCCTCAAACTTTTCAGTCAATAAAATGACTTGTTTGAGTTCGTCTTCAGAAGGCGTGACATTCTTAGGGAGCATTAATTGTAGTTGTCCAACACTTGTTGGAATAACACTCGCTATTTGGTATCTTAGCTCTTCGCTCTCTTTTAAGAATTCTATTCCCTTCAGTGATTCAAGTAAATCTTTTGTTTGTTTTTCAGTAAGCTTAGCAAATTTTTCAACATATTTGTAAGTTGTGTCTTGTTCGTAGTTAAGTTCTTTTTCAGATTTTCTTTCCTTAAGAATTTCCTTAACTTCGTGCATAGAAATTGGTTTCATTTCAATAACTTTTTGCATAACACTCACACACCAAAAACATAATTCAAATTTTTTTTATTTTGCATCATTTTCATTGTTTTTTATAAATTTAATTTAATTTCTTCAAGTGAACAGCTGTTGTTATAACAACTAAATCTTGGTTTCCTTTCTTCAAAGAAACTTCGTAAGCTTCCCCTATCTTTCCAGTTATTCTTCCGGTCAAACCGTGAAAACTTTTATGAGGTAAACCCGCGTGATAACTTCCATCAACAACTACTTGAACTCTATCATTATCCTCAAAAGTAGCCATAATGTCGCTAACACTAACTTTAGATCCTCTTTTAGCGAATTTATATCTTGTTTTTCCTCGCTTTCCAGGTCTTCTTGGACTTCCAGTTTGCTTTCCCATAAAATCAACTCTAAAATCTAACTAAAAACAAAGTAATTGCTAATTGCTCACCATTTACTAACTTGAATACAATAATTTCAATCAGAAAGCTTTAAAAAGGCTCCTTGGGTGGGAAAAATAAAAGAAAAAATGTCCTAAAATAGATGCTTTTATTGGGTTTTTTTATTTGTATAATTCGGTTTTTATTAGATTTTCGCATTCACATTTTCCATTAATGCATTTATTAGAACTAATGCAAGCATGCTTTCAGCTATTATTGTTCCGCGTACTCCTACGCAAACATCATGTCTCCCAACAACGATAACTTTCCTTTCTTTAAGATCCTCAGTAACAACTAGTTGTTCTTGGCTTATTGAAGAAGTAGGTTTGAACGCCACCCTTACAATAATATTATTGCCGTTGCTTACCCCCCCAAGGATTCCTCCGGAATTATTTGTTAAGAAGTACTCTTTTCCATTTTTAATGCGCATTTGGTCATTGTTTTTTGAGCCACTACTTTTTGCAGCTTCAAAACCCGCTCCAATTTCTACTCCTTTTACTGCAGGAATTCCCATCATTGCCCCAGCTATTTGTGCATCAAGCTTTTCAAAAACAGGTTCTCCAAGTCCGGCAGGAATTCCTTTTGCTATAACTTCTATTACCGCGCCAAGGCTATCGTGAGCAATTAGTGCTTTTTTTATTTTTTTTTCAGCTTTTTTTGTTGCTTCCTTATCAGGTATCCTTAGTTCAGTTTCATAAACTTTTTCAATATCTTTTTCAGAAAACTTTTGTGCTTCCACCCCGCCAAGTTCTTTTACATAAGCTCTAATTGTTACCCCTTTTTTTTCAAGTAATTTTTTTGCTATTGCTCCTGCAGCAACTCTTGCAGCTGTTTCGCGAGCACTAGCTCGTCCTCCGCCCCTATAATCCCTAAACCCGTATTTTTTGAAGTAAGTATAATCAGCGTGATTTGGTCGAAAAATATCTTTAATATTTGAATAATCCCGTGATTTTTGATCTTCGTTAAATATTACCATCGCAATCGGGGTTCCTGTTGTTTTTCCTTCAAAAATTCCTGAAAGAATTTGTACTTTGTCTTCTTCAGTTCTTTTAGTTCCTGCAATTCCCTGTCCTGGTTTTCTTTTGTCCAGTTCTTTTTGTACTTCTCCTTCGTTCAAAAGCAACCCTGCTGGACAACCATCAACAATGCAACCAATCGCTGCGCCGTGACTTTCTCCAAAAGTAGTTACTGCAAATAATTTTCCAAAAGTATTTCCACTCATAAAAATCAAATCCAATTCCCTAAAAGTTAAATCCAATGTCATGATTTCCTATATTAATACGCTCTCTATCTATCTAAAACCTTTTCTATTTCCTCAAAAAACTCAGGAAAGCTCTTTCCGACAGCTTCTTCTCGCAAAATTTTTACCCCGCCCAGTTTTAGTCCTGCAATAGTAAAACTCATTGCAATCCTATGGTCATTTTGTGAATCAATTTCAGCTCCGTGCATTCCTTTTCCGCCATGCCCTTTAATTAGAATAAAATCTTTTCCGCCCTCAACATCCGCTCCTAGTTGTTTTAATGCATTAACAGTAACGCTCAACCTGTCAGATTCTTTTATGCGCAAATGTTCAATATTTGTTATTTTTGTTTCTCCTTGGGCAAAAGAAGCAACAACAGCGACGGGCATTACAATGTCTGGGTAATCATTCATATCAATTTCTCCGACTCCATTTAGCCCTTCAATGCCTTTGCTTTTTATTTCAACAAAATCTTTTTGCCATTCAACATTACAACCCATTCTTTCCATTATTTCAATAAATACTTTATCTCCTTGCATTGAGAATTTTTTTAAGTTAGTTACTTTTACTTTTCCGCCAAGGGTTGCGCACGCAGCAAAGAAATATGCGCTATTACTAAAGTCTCCTTCAATATTAATTTCGCGGCCAATATAATTTTGTCCTGATTTTATAAAAAACTCTTCATAATTTTTGTTTTCAGCGTTTACTCCAAAGTCAGCCATTGAAGAAATTGTAACATCAATATATGGTTTTGAACTAAGGTGCCCGATTGTTTTTATTGTAACATCATTTTTCGCGTAAGGAGAAGCAACAAGAATGGAAGAAAAATATTGTGAACTTTTATCTCCGGCCAAATTTGTTATTCCTCCTTCAAAAGATTTTGTTTTTACTTTTATTGGGGGACAACCATTATTGTTAATTGAAATAGCTTTAATTCCTAAGGGGCCAAGCGCATCAAGCAAATCCTGAATAGGGCGTCCTGTTCGCATTCTTTCTACCCCGTCAACAATAATTTCATTTTCTCCCTGAGCCAACCCCAAAATAGAAACCAAAAAACGAATAGTTAAACCTGAATTTCCGACAAAAATTGTTTCTTTTCTTGCTTTTGGAACTCCACTAACTCCATCAATAACAATTGTCCCTGTTTTTGTGTCATAATTTATCTTTGCACCAAGTTGTTTCATCGCTTCCATTGCGTATTTTTGGTCTTCCGCAATTAATCCTTTTTTTATTGTGCTTTTTCCTTTTGCAAGTGAAGCAATAATTATTGCTCTAAGGGTGTGTGCTTTTGAGGGTGGCGCGTCAATTGTTCCACTAACTGATTTTGCCTTAACTATTTCCTTTCCCATAAATAAATACTCCTTTTAACAGAATAAAAAGGTTGCTTTTGTTTGGATAATTAGTAAAAATGCCTATCTGGAGAACATTCATTTAAGTGTTATTTAAGTGTTTTTTAGGGGTGTGTTCTTTTTGTACTTATTTTGTGGTTAAATGCTTTTTGCAGTTAAGTGTTTTTTGTATAATTCAATAATATTATCAGCGCATTCATCAATGCTCTTTGTTGAATCAATTTCAAAGTCTTTTGCTGTTTCATACATTTCTTTTCTTTTTTCCAGCATTTGCACTATTTCTTCATAAAGATCTTTATCAGTTAGAGCAGGTCTGTTTTTATCAGCATAAATCCTTTCATAAATCTTTTCTGGAAGTGATTTTAGCAAACAAATTGTTCCTTTTTTCTTCATTAGTTCAATGTTTTCTTCGCGCGTAATTACTCCCCCGCCACAGCCAACAACAACATTTTTCATTTTACAAATTTCCTTTAAAGTGTCAGTTTCGTATTCTCTGAACTTATTTTCTCCTTCTTGGGCAAAAATTTCAGGAATGTTTTTTCCAACTCTTGCCACAAGTAATTCATCAGCGTCAACAAATACCCTCTTCATTTTTTTTGCAACAGCTTTCCCCACGCAAGTTTTTCCTGTCCCTCTGTAGCCTATTAAGAACAAGGTATTTTTTGCAGTTTGATTAATGCTTTTTTGTTCTTTTTTGAGTTGTTTTAGTAAAATGCCCCGCATAATTCTTTTTGGAGGACTTTTCTTAGTGAACAATCTGAATTGTTCAAATGCTTGTTCCAAAAACATTTCAGTTCCATAAATAACTTTGCACTTAGCTTTCTTGGCTTTTTTAAGAAGCTCAGTTTCAAGAGGGTTATAAACTATATCAAAAACAATTTTTCCTTTTGTAAGCGCTGATTCAGGAATAGGCATTTCGTCAGTGTTAGGGTACATTCCGACAGGAGTTGTATTAATTAGAATATCATATTTTTTGTCAATTTCTTGAAGCACTCTGCAGGAGCAAGAAAATTCTTCCGCTAAAGTCATTGCTCTTTCCCTATTCCTTGCGTAAACAGTTACCACTGCTTTTTCTTTTACTAACCCCGCGATAATTGCCCTTGCCGCCCCTCCAGAACCAATTACGTAAACCGCCTTTCCCCCAAGTCTAATTTTACCTTCAAGCGCATTTATTGCACCAATACAATCAGTATTGTACCCTTTTAGTTTTCCTTCTTCATTAACAATAGTATTAATCGCGCCAATCTTTTCGGCAAGAGGATCGACTTCATCAACAAGTTTAAAAGCATTTATTTTATGGGGGATAGTAATGCTAAATCCGCAAAAGTTTCCAATCCTCATTTCATTGATTGTTTCCACAAGGTTTTCGCTTTTTATCGCAGAGTAAGAAGCATTTATTTTCTTTTGTTTAAAAGCCGCATTAAATATTAGCGGACTTTTTGAATGCGCCACAGGATTTCCAACTACGGCAAAAAAATTTTTCTCAACCAATAAATCACCTTGACTCAAACGCTGCCACTTGAGCAATTTTTATAACTTTTTCATTAACTTTTTCTTTTTCTTCATTCGTAAAGAAATAAACTCTTATTGTAATACTCTTTTTTCCTAAAGGAAACTTTTTGCTTTCAAATTCATCAATTGTTTCAATCTTGGTATTTTTTATACTTGCAAAAAGAAGAGGGACAACTGCGTTTTCGATTTCTTTTGGCACCAAAAAGCTGTAATCAAGATGGCTTTCTCCTATGTTTTTTCTTTTCCATTCAAGAAGCTCTTTTTTTGTTGTAAGTCTTAACTTTTGAACAGCTAGTTTTGATATTTTTTTTCCTTCCTTCAATAGTAATTCATCGTTCTCAATCCCTTTTATTATCCCGTAATGGTAATTGTGGGTAATCATATTTTCTACAAGTAGTTCCTTGCCTTTATTTTCCTTTAAGGTAGTAATTGTGTACTTAAAAGCATTAACAGCTCTGTCGCTATCAAGTAATAATAGATCAGCATTTTTGAATGATTTTGCATCTCGGATAATTTCCTTTGTTAATATTGTGCTGTCTTTTTTTGCACAAAATTTTTCCCATTTTGCCGCGCTTTTTGAAAACATTTTTCTCACTTTTTCATTAGCTGGGTTTGATAATTGAATTTCTGCATAAAGTTCAGGATTTTGTGTTATAACCCTTGAAAGCAAACTAATAAACAAAGAATAGTTTGGGGTGGCAAATCTTTGTGCTTCATTTAAATCAATTCCAAGATCGCATATTGTTGTTGCTGCAACAAATTGAGAATAATGCGTTAACCCTTGAACAAGGGAAAGGATTTCGTCATGTTCTTTTGCGTTGGTTTGAGTTATTTTTGCATTTTCTTTTTCAAAAATTTCTCTTATTTTTTGTGCTTTATCGCATTTATTTATTTCTATCCACGCAATAGGGTAACCAGTTATGTTATTTACGCGTGGGCCGTGCATTGGATGAATTGATAATAATCCAATATTTTTCTTTTTTTGCTTGTTCATAGCTTCGCATATTTCTTTTTTTACTGAGCAAAAATCCATTAACAAAGAATTATTTGACATTTCTTTTGCAATAGTTGGAACGAGTCTTGGAGCAACTTCATTTGGAACAGATAATACAATAATATCATATTTTGAGTAATTTGGTTTTTCGTCCCACCCAAAATGCTCTTTTTCAGCAAAAGTTTTTCCAGCAAGAGCGCTTCTGCTTGAAATAAAAACTTCAATTCCGTTTTTTTGAAACAACTTCCCATAGAATAAACCAAAAGCGCCTGTTCCTCCGACAATTAGCATCTTCATTTAGGGATCACTTTTTCCTTTTTTTCAAAATATATTCAACTTCAGTGTCAGTTGTTATATTTATTATTTTTTGTACAAATTCTCCAACAAGTTTTGTATCTCTTAAACCATATTTCTTAGCAGTTTGTTCAGCATAATCAATTACTTGTTTTTCTCGTGTTAGATCAACAAGTCTTTTTCTTATTATTTGAGCGTTTTCTTCATTAATTATTTTTGCTTCTCTCTGCATTTTATATTCAGCAACTTGTTTTCCTAAAGATAAAACTCTTTCATTGATTGCCAAAACATTTGCCACATCAAGTTTTGCAGTTTCGCCGTAAGTATTTTTGTCTTCTTTTTGAGGGCAAATTTCTTGGATAATCCATTCGTAAGCATGAAGAATTTCTTCCGATTTGTCTATTTGCGGCGAGTCAGATTCCTTAGTTTGTTCTTTCTTCAATCTGTGAAGGAGCCATTCTTTTTCCTCTAAGAATTCGTGCATATATATTTCTTTGTTTAGA
>Ga0268276_1001823_pt1 | contig 19547 bp, 13 predicted proteins | sample saktaG_4_FD_190145 | JGI IMG/M metagenome (GOLD analysis project Ga0268276, IMG submission 190145) | Saline water microbial communities from Sakinaw Lake, British Columbia, Canada - sak_2010_1_5_45m | ecosystem: Environmental > Aquatic > Non-marine Saline and Alkaline > Saline ... | reverse complement strand
GACGTCAACAGTTGATGTCGGTTCTTCTTGCCTGTTGCCAGTAGAATTTACCCCTACCGCCGTAGGAGCAATATCTGGAAGCCTGACTATTGAGAGTAACGCGGGTAATGCACCGAATCTTAGCATTGGAATGAGCGGTATTGGCCATAGCGCCCATTTTGTATCCGTTGCTGAAACCGGATTGCCCTATACGATTGTGATAAACAACGCGACAGTTGATAATCATAATTTACAAACCGGCGATCAAGTTGCCGTATTTGATGATGAACTATGTGTTGGTGTAGTCATTTATGGTGGAACTTATCCTCTGCAATTAATCGCCTGGCAAGGCGATCCCAGCCGGAATCTGCCGGGTTTTACAGTGGGTCATCCGATGACTTTTAAAATCTGGGCAACAACCTACGGGCAAACAGTGGAATTGACACCGACCGCCAATTTTTCGCAAGGCAATGTCGCCTTTGGCGATGGCGAATACACTGTATCTGAATTGACTGCAACCAGCGACCTTCAGCCGCTGATTAATGTTTATGGAGATGTTCGGGATTTCGCTCCGCGGCAGGTCGGCACTCAGGCGACTTTAACCCTTACCGTCGAGAATAAAGGTTTGACTAATCTGACTGTAAGCAATATCGTCAGCAGTAATAGCGCTTTTTGGGCAAGTCCGACGAATTTCACGCTGGCATCCTACACTTCGCGACAAATTACAGTGACTTTCCAGCCCTCGGAGGCAATCCCATATTCGACTGATCTGACGATTCATTCAAATGATCCGAGTACTTCATCTTATACCCTACAATTGACCGGGCAGGGCTTGCCCGCAGCTGCCAAACACCTTTTAGTGTCAACAGCCGCCTTACAGTTCGAACCGACCGTTACCGGGCAAATAAACACGACTCAAATTACGCTTTTGAATGACGGCTCAGTGCCGGTCAGTGTCACGAGTGTTTATTGCTCCGATGCGCACTTTTCGTCTGACGAGATCGCTTTCGTGATTCAGCCCGGGGGTAGTCATAGACTGACGATAAATTTTGAACCGGAAGCCGTCGGAAGCGTTCAAGGAACTTTGACTATTATCAATGACTCGCAGAATAATCCCCAAGTTAATATCGCGCTCACTGGCTTTGGGTATGAAGGCTATTTTCAGCCGGTGGAACCGACGGGAATGCCATATACGATTATTATTGACAGCCTAATGACTGGCGATGTTTTTACACCGCAGATCGGGGATGAAATCGGGGTGTTTGATCAAGATCTCTGTGTGGGAGTAATTGTCGTAGATTCCGATACCGGCAGTTTGAGCGGGGTCGCCTGGGAGGAGAATGTATCCGCCGGGCTGCCTGGTTTTAAAAAAGACAATCCAATTAAAGTGAAATATTTTACAAAAATAGAGGAATCCACCTACTTTTTTTCTTGCGGATATGAATTATTAACGGGTTCTGGATTATTTGGATTTTTACCTTATACAAGCATTAACCTATATCTAGAAGCTTACTATCCACCTAATCCACCGCAAAATGTTCAGATTATTGATTCCGTTCAAGTGGTCCGGCTCCAGTGGGGTACGAATCAGGAATCGGATCTTGCTCAGTACCGGGTATATCGTACGACAGATCCGGATTTTAGTCCCAACGAAAGTAATATCCTTGGAACCGTAGAGGCCCCAAACGTAACTTTTCAGGATTCTTTAATTGAGAACGCAGTAATGTATTACTATAAAGTCACGGCTGTTGATACGACCGGAAGTGAGTCCAATCCTTCGCAATATGTCCGGGCACTGGCAGTCTATCTCGCCGTCTGGGACGTTTCTTTTGCCCAGCGCAAGGATGGCAGTGCGGTGGTGGATGTCAGTTTTTCATTCAGCGGACACGATACGACGCATTATCTGGTCCGACCGTTATTGAGTATTGATGACGGAGGAAATTGGTTTGAATTGACTCAAACAGTTGGTGAAATCGGCTTGGTCAATCCCGGAGTCAACCGGCATTTCCTCTGGAACTTAGGGATGGAAATACCTGACTCATATTATAAAAAGGTCAAAGTGAAGGTGATTGTATCTACCCGATGAGATATTTTTCAGAAAATAAAAAATGGGGAATAGAACGATGAAACTATCAAGATTATTACAAAACACGCTATTAATAATTACGTTGACTAGCTTGACTTTTGCCCAGGTGATTGTCGAAGGAATTTCAATCAGCGGAATCCTTGATTCAAAAATTCCGCAAATCACTGTTCTCGCACCTAACGGTGGCGAAGTATTTCAGGTTGGTGAACAGGTCAATATTCAGTGGACTGCCGAAGATTCCAGTTTCGGAGCAAACCCGGTTTCGATCTATTTCTCATCGGACAATGGTGCAAGCTTTGATGCAATATTTTCAAATGTCACGAACGAAAGCCCGAATTCCTGGGAAATCCCCAATTTAGCAACACTTGAAGGATTGATCCGAATCGTTGCAGTTGACTCATTTGGCTTGGCTGGCAATGATACATCGGATGCAGTCTTCAAGATCGATGGCCCGCCGGTTCAGCCCAGCGGCCTGGCTGCGAGTTTATCGGATCATGTGATCAATCTTGCCTGGAATTCGGTAGATGAGGGTGATATGGACAAATATCACATATATCGCTCTGCCAATTCCGAAGTGGCTATTACATCGGAAAATTTAATTGATTCCGTGTTTATACCAACGACCGTATATGCGGATTCGAATGTCACGCACGGGGCGACATATTATTATGTCGTTACTGCAGTTGATTCGCTGGGTAATGAGTCCATTGCGTCTCTGGAAGTGTCAGGGACCGCGTATATCCTTCAGGTTACGTCGGTGTCTTTTCAGCAGCGCAAAGACGGATCAAAATATGTGGATGTTTCCTATAGTTTTGTAGGAAATCCAGTCGGGACATATACAATCACACCATACTATAGCATTGATGAAGGCAGTAACTGGGTCGTATGCTCATTAATTCTCAGTGGCGATTCCGGTTCAAATATTGAGCCCGGCAGTTATGCGATGGTATGGGATTTCGGGACGGAATTGAAGGATATATATCGGAGTAACGCATTAATCAAGATAGCCGGATCTGAAGATCAGGCGCCGGAGTAATTATATCTGTTAATCTTTCCAGGAGAAAATAGTAATAAGTTCAAAGAGATTCATTGTTGAATAAAAATCGGACCATATTAAATCTTTTTATTGGCGTGTTCCTGATGATATCAAGGACCAGCGCTGTAAACGTGTCCGAAATGATCTCTGAGCCTGGAATCCTCGATGGAATTGATCCTGTTGTACAGGTAACAAGTCCCACCGAGTTGGATTCCTTTACCCATGGTTTACCGATGAATATTCAATGGACAGCGTCGGATTCATCCTTCAATGAAACGCCGATAAAAATTGAATTGAGAAAAGATAACGATACGAATTTGATCACTGAGTTTACCGAGAATGACAGTTCATTCATCTGGTCGGTGGGAGAGATCGCCTCAGGAATTTACCAGGTTGCGATAACTGCAAGTGACAGCTTTGGTAATAACACAAATTCATTGAGTGCTCAATTTTACATTCTGGGAAAAAATATGGATCATATCTGGTACGTATCGAAAGAAGGAGATGATCTGTACAATAACGGCACGAGTGGGCATCCCTATGCGAGTATTCAACGGGCTCTGGATGAGTGTGCTGATGGGGATTCGGTTTTAGTTGATCCTGGGATTTACCGGGAAAGTATCAGCACCCTTCAAAAAAGTGTGCATATATTTAGCACTTCCGGAAATGAGGTTACGGTAATCGACGGTGGCTTAGCCGGCACCGATGTGGTGACCCTGTACGCCCAGTCAATACTTTCAGGATTTACGATCCAAAATTCCGTAACAGATCAAAGTTTTAGAGGAGGCATCAGGGTTGAAGACGGTACCCCGTTGATTGTAAATAATAAGGTTATCAATAATAACGATGGAATCATTTGTTGGGGGAATTCAGCGCCTGTTATAAGAAACAATTTGGTTGCCAATGCGAATGCGCTGATTTTGTGCATGGATCAATCCGAACCCAGGATTGAAAACAACACGTTAGTAAATGGCGGTGAGGGAATCAACATTTACGGTGAAAACGCCACTGTCCAGGCCATTAATAATATCATCGCCAGTAATTCCCGCTGGGGTGGAATTTACCGTCAATCATCGCCGATTGTACCTGACATCCAGTACAACGATATTTGGAATAATCAGCCGGCCAATTACGCAGGGATTGATGATTTGACAGATTTAAATGGCAACCTCTCACTTGATCCACTATTTATCTTTCCGGATACTATGAATGTCTGGTTACAGTCGACTTCAGCCTGTATCAATGCCGGTGATCCAACATCTGATTATTCAAACGAGCCGGAGCCGAATGGCGACAGAATCAATATAGGATGTTATGGTAACACCAATCTGGCCGCCATTCAGAAACTTCAATTTACTAATACTATCCAATTGACCACTGATGAGGATAGTATATATCAGCAGATTCTGGACCTTCCCCGGGAAGAAAACGTGGAAATCATTATCACTGTTGACCAATTACCGGATTGGTTATCAATTGACCAAAACGATTCATTGATAGCCGGTGTTCCGAATAACACGCATGTTGGCAGCCATTTAATTAGGCTTTATGCGGAAGATAATTATAATCGCAAAGATACGCTTGAGTATCAATTGACTGTTATCAACACAGCGCCGGTAATTACCAGCAGTCCTGTTTTGACGGCATGGGAAGAGGTTCCGTATAGTTATGATGTCAATTGTTCTGATGACGGGCAGGGTGAGATTCGATATTTTATTCATGAACCATCATGGCTGTCTATCGATTCATCAAGCGGAATAGTCAGTGGTACACCCCAAAATGAGCATATCGGTCTGAGTAATGTGGAAATAGAAGTAGAGGATGGCAATGGCGGGATTACGGCACACTCATTTACGTTATTGGTGAAAAATGTTAATGATCCCCCATTACTTGCTCAATTACCCGATTTAATCATAGAAGAAGATCAAAATACGGTACTATTATTTACTAATTGGCAATCCTTTGTGGACGATATCGATAATGATTTCAGTGAACTTCAGTGGCGAGTCAGTAACGGAGAAGATATTCTTGCGGAAAATTATCAGGATTCAGTAAAACTTATTCCTAAAAAAGACTGGTATGGCGAGGATTCAATTGCTGTTGTCGTCTCGGATAGTACGCTTTCCGATACATCATTTTTCCGTTTGTTTGTAACTCCGGTTAATGATTTTGCTACCTGGTCTCTGCCGCAAGATACCAGTTTGTATTTCGGGGATTCGCTGGTCATTGACCTTTATAAGTTTGTTAATGATGTGGATGATCCGGATACTAATCTGAGTTTAAATGTTACAACCGGTTTTACTCCTGAGGATTATCATCTTTCAATAAATATCAATGATAACCGGATATTGAAGATATTACCGGAACAAAACATTGAATTGATCAATGGCTCTGTTTACTTGAGTTCAACCGATACTGCGGGATTCCAGTCATTTGATACGCTGTTACTGTCGGTTTACAAGTTCAACTTTCCGCCTGAACTTGCCCAATTGCCGGACATGATAGGACATGAAGATGTTCCCATTGTTGTGCCGCTTGACAATTGGTTGGCCTATGTTACTGATCGGGATGATTCTTTAAAGTATCTGAATTGGTATATTCCCGGCTCTGACAATATTAGCATTGAAACAAAAAATGATACCGCTATTTTCTATCCTGCCGAAAACTGGCATGGCAGTGATTCTGTGAATGTTTTTGTACTTGATGAAAAGGATACTGCCTCGGTACAGATAATCATAACATTTCAAAGTGTCGCCGATCGACCACGATTGTCTTTGACAGACTTTCAATTTTGTGAAGATGAAACGTTAACGGTTCAGTTGGATAACTTTGTGGAGGATGTTGATACGCCGGATTCCCTGTTGTCATGGAATATCTCATATGAAGGTGCTACGGCCATTTCCCCAATATCAGAATTTCATCATGCCCTTGATACAGAAAGACGGACATTGCAGTTCTGGGGTGATTTAAACTTCTTTGTTGATTCTGTTTCAGTGTTTTATTCCGTCACCGATGACAGCGGTTTGACATTACAGGACAACCGCCTTGTGATGATTACCCCGATAAATGATCCACCAGTAGTTCCGAATTTATTGACTTATACTAATCACCAATTTGAAGACGTCATTTTTAATATTGATGTGTCCCAGTTCATTGGTGAGATATCCGATGTTGAAACGCCCTTTAACCTGCTTGGATTTAATTTACTGTCATCAGAAGATATTCTTGTCACTAAAGTTCCGGAAAGCAACCAGTTTACTTTACAATGCAGGGCGGATTGGTCTGGAAGAGATACACTTAAATTAGATGTCAGCGATGATAGTTGTACCGTAACAACATATATCCCAATTTATATCCAATCTGTAAATGATTTGCCGGTTATCAGTTCGATTCCCGATACAACATTTTCTGAAGATGATTCGGTCGTCATCGATTTGAGAAAATATATCAGCGATATTGATACACCTGAAGATTCCTTGAAAATCATCATTATGCCCGATGTGCACCAATCGATCCTTTACACCCAATTTGATAAAACCCAATGGCGGTTGGTAATTAAAGGTATTCCCGATGGCTTTATTGAAAATACAGAAATCATATATCAGGTCTGGGATTCTCCTGATTCATATACATCGGATACGAATTATGTATCGATTCTTGCGGTAAATGATCCACCGGTTCTAATTGCCAGCTTGGATACATCATATTACGAAGACGAGTACCTGATAATGACCTACGATTATTTGATGAATTCCGTCTATGATGTCGACAATAATAACTCGGAATTAACCATAAATATTATAAGCGATTCAGGATCGGTTCTCTGTGAATATAATCAGATAGATAATTATTATAAATTTTATTCAAGTAAAGATATTGACAGCTGCGGTTATTTTAATATTCAGATACTGGATCCTCTGGGTGCGTCGTGTTCCGAATCCTTCGTTGTTGATATTATTCCGGTGAATGACGCACCGGTTTTAGTTGAATTTCCTGATACAAACATCGCTCAAAATAATGCATTCGTAATGAAACTGGATGGCACTTATTTTGACGTGGATAATATTAAATCCGAGATTTCATGGACCGTCAGCGCCGCAAAATCACAGGCGTCGATTACTGAGAATGGGGATAGTTTGATCTGTGTACCACCGGTTGACTACGTCGGCTGGGACACTATCTATGTCTCAATTAACGATCCGTATATGTTGTCGGATCAGGATACATTCAGAATCCATTTTGACGATTCGGTACCACCGGAGTTTACAATCGGTATATTTCAAAATCCAATCGCCTCCGAACATATCAATATTTACTTCTTCCCGGATGAACCGGTGGATACTATTCGTTCAGTATTGATTTCCGGCGAATCGGTTGACGTCGAGCTTGTTACAGATATCATTCCCAATCCCTACTATACTAATTATCAGTTGCCGGGTAGCGCAAATCAGCAAATTATTGTGACCGGCACTGATACAAGCGGGAATACCGGACAATCAGATTATGGATTTAGCGCATCGTACGTAACTCGAAAGAATGGCGGAACCATATACAGTCCTGATTCGACAGTTCAAATCATTATAGGTAACCATTCAATTTCTTCAGATATGTTTGTATTATGTCTGCCACACGCATCGGATTCTACTATGGAAAAGCAGAAGTCATCTATACTGTTGGCAAAAAAGACAGCCGTTCAGGAGACAATTGTTGACAATACATTTAAAGCGCCCCAGAATCTACTAAATAAAAATTGTAAAATTGTTATTAATAATTCGGATCAAAATGAGTTGTCTCCTGATACTTATCAGGGAATATTCAGATACGAAAATAGTAAATGGGTTTATTTGAAAACCTATACCGATGCGGACGAATCACAGTATTGGTCATATTCAGATAAACTTGGCAGATATGCCCTGTTAGGTAATGCGCCCCAGGCGCCTGAGCAACTACCATCAAGGTTTTCTTTAGGGCAAAATTATCCCAACCCGTTTAATATGGAAACAACATTTAGATTTGAACTTCCGGAGCTTTCGAATGAAACATTTGAATCTTCTGCAAACCTGATCATTTATAATATTCTTGGACAGAAAGTGGCTACTGTTGTAAACCAGAAAATGGTACCAGGCCGCTATATAATCCGCTGGAACGGTGTTAACGATTCTGGTTTAAGGATTGCGAGTGGGGTCTATTTCTTTAGTTTGAATTATGGCCATTATCTTAAAACAAAGAAGATGGTATTGTTAAAATGAAAAATAAAATCGTCATTTATATTTGCGTACTTTTTCTCTTTTTCTTTAATACTGGATGCTCATGGTTCAGTAGCCCGACTCCGGATTCGGAAAAAGCATTACAAGATGCCTGGGAGTTATTCGGGATGACGAATTATTATATGGCTTATACAAAATTTGAATCAGTCATCTCGATGGACCCTGATAACAAAGAAGCATACATTGGCAAAGGGTGGTGCTCTTTATTGATGAACGATTTAGAGAACGCTGAGATCGATTTAAAAATTGCGCTCGATAAAGGCAGTACAAGCCTCGATCCCCATGCCGGCTTAGCGGCTGTGTATATATCTAATGATGAATTTTTACAGGCAATCTCAAAAGCACAATATGTTATTGCTAATGACCCGGAATATACCTTTATGCATGAACCGGAAATAAATTACCTGGATATGCATTTGATCTTAGCAATGGCCTATTTTCATACCGGAGATTTTCAAAACACATATTACCATATACTTGTTCTTGATCCAGGTATAATAATTGATGAAAATAATTCATCGACATGGGTTCTAAATGATCAGCAATATGATAGTTATGCAGAAATATTAATGGCAATAATTGATGATCTTGATGTGTTGTATGGGATCTTATAAATAATGCAATAATGGGAAAATAGGTGGCTTAGAAAAGGGCAGACCAACGATCTGCCCTTTTCTATTTCAGTGTGTGTTGACTGCGTCAGATACCTTTTGTCTTCAATATCTTCTCAATTTCGTCCATGGCCCAGTTCATCATCTTCATTGTCTTATCAAAAGGGACCGGACCGGTCATATCAACGCCTGCGTCTTTCAGCAGTTCGATGGGATACTTGGTACCGCCGGCGGAGAGAAATGTGATATACTTTTCGACCGCGCCCGGTTCATTGCTCAGAATACCTTCGGCCAGAGCGGTTGAAGCGGTAAAGGATGTTGAATACTGATAGACGTAATAATTATAGTAGAAATGGGGGATATAGGCCCACTCGACATCGATATAGTCCGGGACAACACAGACGCCGTCATCGTGACCATAATAGGCCCGTACGATACTTCTGTACAGTTCCGACATGGAATCACCGGTGATCTGCTCACCTTTTTCGGCCATTTCATGCATCCGCAGTTCGAATTCGGCAAACTGGGTCTGGCGGAAGAGCGTGCCTTTGACGCCGTCGAGGTATTCCATTAGTAACGACACTTTGACATTATCATCGGTGGTTTTGTTATAGATATCGGTGAATAACAGGACTTCATTCAGTGTCGACGCGACTTCCGCGACGAAAATCGGGTACATGGCGTTTTGAAAGGGCTGGGTTTTATTTGACAGATAACTCTGCATAGTATGTCCGAGTTCGTGAGCCAGCGTTGAAACATCATTGAAAAGATTATTATAGTTCAGCAGAATATAGGGGTGCACATCATACGCGTTGCCCGATGAATAGGCGCCCGACCGCTTTCCGGGAGTGGGATAGACGTCGACCCAGCGATTATCAAAGGCTTCTTTAATAATGTTTACGTAATCCTTCCCGAGCGGTTTAAGCGCAGTCAGGATCATTGCCTGGGCTTTATCATAATCATATTCCGCGTCGATTCCCTTAACTGCCGGGGCGTATAAGTCATAGTAATACAGTTTATCCAATCCCATCATGCGTCGTTTGATACCGAGGTAGCGATGAAACGAGTCCAGGTTTTTATTCACATTCTCAATTAAAGAATGATAGACATCGTTGGGTATATTGTTCGCATCCAGGGCTCTTTCGAGAGTATTGTCATAATTTCTGACATTGGTATAGAATATATGGGACTTTACATTGCCGTCCATCTCTGTGCCGAATGTCCGCCGGAAATCATTGAATTTCCCGAAAAATGCTTCAAATACAATCTTGCGGTCTTCGCGATTTGCGGTAGCCCGGTAACGTCCGTATCCTGCCTGATCGATGAGTACTTCATCGCCATTGGATAAAGTCACGGTAGGGTAGGGCATGTCGGCGTTTTTAAAGATTCCGTAAATCGAACCGGCGGTACCGGAAATCAAACCGGCTTCGGCGACAATTTTTTCTTCTTTTTCGGACAGCAGATGTTCTTTGCTCCGAAGGAGATCGTAGAGGTAGAATTTATAAACATCGAGTTTTGGTTCTTTTGCCAGAAATTTATCCATTTTCTTCTTGTCCATGGTCAGGATTTCCGGATCGATAAACGAGGATTTGGAACTATATTGAGTGTACAGCTGCTCAATTTCCTGCCGCATGGCCAGATATTTTGAATCCCGGGTGTCCAAGTCTGATTTCTTCCCGGCATAGGAGGAAAGTTGCATCATCTCTTTGAATATGCCGTAATGATAGTCTAATCCTTCCAATAACATTGCCGGGGATTTTGTCAGTTTTCCTTTGTATTCAAGAATGCCATCGAATTTATTTACGGTTTCTTCTTTGGCTTTCTGATAGGCTTCTTCAGAGGCATACAGGTCACTCAGATCCCATTTATACTGATCGGCAATATCAGCGCGATCACGAGTCTGGGAAAGTACCTGATTGCTGAAAAAACTAAGCATTAGCAGTACCATTAGTGCTCCAGTTAAATTTTTCATTGTAACCTCTTTTTATTATTAAAGGATCCATTGTTTCTCTGATATAAAGAGTCTTGATTCCGAAAATTGTTACACTTGCTCTGCCACTGCAGGAATTTAATATCAAATGCCATAGTAAAGCAAATACTCATAAGGTGTCGGTCGGTTACGGTTCTGTAAAAATTCCTTTGAATATTTATAATCGATCCAGGCCCCAATTATGTCGTCGTTGAATACATTACCGGCTTTCAGAAAATCAGTATCAGCCTTCAGATGGTCAAGCGCTGAATCCAAAGATGATGGTATGGATTTAATTGATTTGAGGATATGAGCATTTTCAGGAGCGAAAAGATTTACATCAAATGGTCCAAAACCTTCCTTGGTCAGGTCCAGATTTTTCTGAATTCCATCGATACCCGCCAAGAGCATCGCTGACATTGCCAGGTGTGGATTGCAGGTAGCGTCGGGCGGGCGATATTCAATGCGTTTGGCTTCCGGTTCCGTGGCGTACTTTGGAATCCGGATCGCTGAACTGCGGTTACCGAGGCTGAAAAACAGGGCAACCGGCGCTTCGAATCCGGGAATCAATCGTTTATAGGAATTAGTTGAGGGATTGGTCAAACCGGTCAGAGCCGGCGCGTGTTTTAAAATACCGGCAACATAAGATTGTGCAATCTGACTCAAACCGCCATACCCCGTTTTATCAAAGAAGATTGGTTTATCATTTTTAAAGAGATGCTGATGAAAATGCATCCCGGTTCCGGGTTCATCATACAATGGTTTGGGCATGAATGTCGCCGTTTTTCTGTATTTTTTTGCCACCATTTTAATAATGTATTTTCCCAGGATGACTGCGTCGGCCATGCGCGGTAATTTACCCATATCAACTTCGATTTCCACCTGGCCGGAACTGCCAACCTCATGATGGTGATATTTGACCGGGATTCCACAGTCTTCCATGACTTTGACGGTTTCCGAACGGATATCATGAAGTTTATCATAGGGAGGGGGCGCGTGGTAACCACGATGATTAAACATTTGATAACCATCCTGTTTGCCTTCATCCAGGTAGTTGCTCCATTGGGCCTCATCGGAATTGATTTTGAAGTAGGAATAGAAGGGATCGTTGCGAAATTCAACGGCATCAAAAATGTAGTATTCAAACTCCGGTCCCCAGCGGCTCTCTGTTGCAATTCCCGTTGATGCAAGGTATTCTTCGGCAATAGTAGCGATATATCGTGGATCTCTATGGAATGGTTTTTTTGTATCGGCCTCAGCGATATTACATAAAAAACTCAGTGTGTGGTGCTGAAAAAACGGATCGATAAATCCGGTACTTAAATCCGGAATCAGCACCATATCACCGGATTCTACCGATTTAAAACCAGGTGTCGATGATGCGTCAAATCCAACGCCGCTTTCCATTAGCTGCTGATTGAACTGCTGAAACGGAATTGTGATATGATGAAGCCCACCGATCAGGTTGATGAATTTCAGATCGATAAAGCGAATTTCATTTTGACGAACAAAGGCTGACACTTCTTCTGTTGAAGCAAACATGGTAACCTCTTAAAACTTTAATTATGTACATTCGAAGACTAATATAACATAAATAATTTAATATGTGCAATAAAATGAACGGGTAGATTCTTAAATTATTTAAGATAGTGACCTAATTTCAATCCATCAGATTATGATAAAATTGAGCTATGGGATTTACCGGGTATTCTGGTTATATTTTCTGTGATTTAAAATGGAGAACAGAGTGGGTACAGTTTCAAAGCGATTGGATTATATCAGTTGGGACGACTATTTCATGGGGATCGCCCTGTTGTCGGCCCAACGCAGTAAAGACCCGAACACTCAGATCGGAGCCTGTATCGTCAATCAGGAGAAAAAAATCGTCGGGGTTGGTTACAATGGTTTTCCAACAGGTTGTTCTGATGAAAAACTCCCCTGGAGCCGAGAGGGGGAGTTTCTGGAAACCAAATATCCCTATATCTGCCACGCAGAACTGAACGCAATTCTGAACAGCATTTCCCGGGATTTAAAAGGTTTTACAATTTATGTAGCGCTCTTCCCCTGCAACGAATGTGCGAAAGCGATTATACAATCCGGAATAAAAGAGGTTGTTTACCTGGCGGATAAATACAAGGATTCTGATGCAGTGAAAGCCTCAAAAATCATGTTTGATCAGGCGGGTGTATCAACGCGAAAAATTCAGACTTCAAAACAAATTCTGGAAATTCATTTTGATGAAACAGTCATCTGAATTGTAATAAAACGCACTATCTATAGACTAATTATCTTTAATAAATCCGGAAACGAAGCGACGAGAAAATCAGGATTCATGTCTTCAAGTATCACTTTAGGTCGCATTCCGTAAGTGACTGCGCATACCGGCATGCCGGCAGCTTGCGCTGCAGCAATATCCTTTTCACTGTCACCAATCATCAGACAATTGTTTGGTGAGATATGATATTGATTTGCGACATGGAACAGGGGAGCAGGATCAGGTTTTGTTCTATCAAGTGAATCGCCGCCAAGAATCGGATTGAAAAACCGGTCCAGGTCAAAATGTTCGAGAATGTGTTTCGTATAAATGAATGCTTTATTCGAAATGACGGCCATTGGAAAATCTGTCAACAGGGATAAAGTATTCTTCACATCCGGGTATGGAATAGATGTATCCAGTAAATGTTCCGAATAAAAATTTCGATATTGAATATCAGCATTATTCAGCAGTTCTGCATCAAGATCGGACTCCGGATCGTTGAATAAAACCTCAGCGAATGCCCGCTTGACAAGCATACGGATTCCATCACCAATAAACCCGATACATTTGTGATAATCGATCGGATTGAATCCAAAATGATTAAGCGTAAGGTTGACAGACGTCACGATATCCCGGCTGGAATCAACAAGAGTTCCGTCGAGATCAAACAGGATTGCTTCGAATTGGTACTTTTTCATGCTTATAATTTAGTTGGATTTCGGAGATAGCCAACTACTTGTGGCTGTTTAAAATGAGCCTAAAACATTTTTATTTTTGCGAGATGTTTTGTATCATACGCTGTACTTTGACTTAAATAATTAAAGCCTATTGCTTGAGTGATTGAGGAGAATTGAATGACGGTAAATAAACAGACAAAGAATAACCCTGTCCGAAACGGATTTTTACACCGGTTATTAAAATGTAAACATGATCCTGATAAACGATCGTTCAGTCTCAGAGCGTTGGATGTTGTTGAGAAAATTGGAAATAAATTACCTCATCCGGCAACCCTGTTTGCCATCTTTGCACTATTGACATTGATTTTTTCATATATCATTGAGAGAATGGGTGTAACAGCTGTCCATCCGGGAACCGGTGAGACAATCCGCGTAATAAACCTCCTTAGTGGCGACGGATTTCGCTTTGTCTGGTCAACGGCGACTGATAATTTTGTGAATTTTCCGCCCCTGGGGATTGTTCTGGTTGCCATGATAGGTGTTGGTGTCGCAGAAGGTTCCGGGTTGCTGACAGCGGCATTGCGGCATCTGGTAACATCAGCGCCAAAGCGCCTGATTACCGCTGCGGTTGTTGCCGCAGGTGTTTTATCCCATCTGGCATCCAGCGCCGGGTATGTGATCCTGATTCCTTTGGGCGCAATGGTATTTGCGGCTGTCAAACGGCACCCATTGGCGGGTCTGGCAGCGGCTTTTTGCGGTGTTTCTGCCGGATTCGGGGCAAATTTTCTGATTGGAACTATCGACCCGATTTTGTCCGGCTTGACGGAGTCTGCGGCTAATATTATTGATCCCGGCATGAAACTAAGTGCTGCGATCAATGTCTATTTTATGATGGCTTCAGCGTTCATGGTTACTATCGTCGGAACCTGGGTGACAGAAAAATTTGTCGAGCCACGTCTTGGTGAATACAAAGGTGAACTGGAAACCTTTGATGTCATCGATTCCAACGAACGCAAAGGTTTGCGCTGGGCGGGTATTGCCGTTTTGTTCACAATCGGCCTGTTCATAATCCTGACTGTGCCGCACAATGCGTTACTTCGGGATCCCGTTACAAATTCAATCCTGAAATCGCCGTTTATGACCGGATTGATCACAGCGATCCTGGTTTTCTTTTTTATTCCGGGAGTTGTTTATGGTGTTGTTGTAGGTACAATCAAAAATGATAAAGATGCTATCAAACATATGACGAATTCCATGAAGGGGCTTAGCAGTTACATTGTGTTAGTATTTTTCGCTGCACAGTTTGTTTATTATTTTAAAAAGAGCAATATCGGTGTGATGATTGCAATAAAAGGCGCAGAATTGCTGGAATCCATCGGGTTTACCGGTATTGGATTGGTAATTGCATTTGTATTTGTTTCGGCCTTTATCAATATGTTTATGGGCAGCGCTTCAGCCAAATGGGCGATTATGGCGCCGATTTTTGTGCCGATGTTCATGCTGCTGGGTTATTATCCGGCTATTACCCAGGCGGCTTTCCGGATTGGTGATTCGGTAACGAATGTGATTACACCGATGATGAGTTATTTTGCCTTGATAGTTGCTTTTGCTCAGAAATATGATGAGAAAGCCGGGCTGGGGACCATAATTGCGACCATGTTGCCCTATTCGGTATTTCTGACGATAGCTTGGATAATCCTGTTGGTTGTCTGGATGCTGATTGGCTTGCCAATAGGACCGGGCGCACCGATTTATATGCCGTAGTAATGAATTGATCGTCAACTGAAAGGAACGTGTTCGATGAATAAGCCAATTCAAATTACCGATATAACTTACTGGATTGGAGTCAACGACCGGGAAACCGATATTTTCGAAGCTCTCTGGCCGATTCCGAAAGGTGTCTCCTACAATGCCTACCTGATGATTGATGAAAAGGTGGCATTGATAGACACAGTAAAAAATTCCTATGTCACACACCTTCTGGACAAAATTCAATCCCTGATCGGTACCGAAAAACAGCTTGATTACCTGGTCATCAATCACATGGAGCCCGACCATTCCGGTGCAATCGATATTATCGCCCAGATGTATCCGAATATTACCATCGTTGGTAATTCGAAAACCATCGAATACCTTGATGGGTATTACGGAATCAACCAAAATGTGAAAGTGATCAGCGATGGTGATGTTCTTGATCTTGGTGAGCATCAGTTGTCCTTTCACCTGACCCCTATGGTGCACTGGCCGGAAACGATGATGAGCTATGACATTCAGGATAAATTATTATTTACCGGCGATGCCTTTGGTGGTTTCGGTGCGTTATCGGGTGGATTGTTTGATGATGAGGTCAATGTTGAGTATTATGAGGATGAAACTCTGCGCTATTATTCTAACATCGTCGGAAAATTCAGTCCCATGGTACAAAAAGCCTTTGCGAAACTGAAAGGTTTGGATATTAAAATTATCGCGTCAACTCATGGCCCGGTCTGGCGCACGAATCCCGGACTGATTATCGATCACTATGACCGCTGGAGCCGTTATGAGGCGGAGGACGGAGTCGTATTGGCTTACGCCTCTATGTATGGCAATACAAAAAAAATGGCAGAGGCAGTTTCACGGGGACTGGTTGAAGGAGGCGTTAAAGAAATCCGCATGTACGATGTTTCCCGGACTCATGTGTCCTATATGCTGAAAGATTGCTGGCGTTATAAAGGAATTATCCTGGGCAGTGTGACCTATGATGTCAATCCGCTGATTACAATGAAACACCTGACGGATTTGCTCGAAGCCAAACATTTGAAAAACCGGACTCTCGGAATTTTCGGTTCCTATGGCTGGAGCGGGGGAGCGGTCAAATACCTGCGGGGCTTTGCCGAGCGGACGAAATGGGATTTGGTCGAACCGGTAGTCGAAGCCGAACGCAGACCGTCGAAGGATATTCTCGATCAATGCCGGCAACTGGGAAAAAATATGGCCGCGAGGATAGTCAAGGGTGCTTAAGAAAGTCTATGATGGATCGGTTGAACGATTGCGTCGGTCTGAACGTCTGGAAGTGATGCAGGTGGACAAGGTCGTCGAGATTTGTCTTAATCAGGGAGAATTCAAAACCGTTTTGGATTGCGGCACCGGCAGCGGTGTTTTTGCCGAAGCATTTATTAAACGAGGATTGACTGTAGCCGGCGTCGATCTGAATCCGGAAATGATCGCTGCTGCAAAAGAGTATGTCCCCGAGGCTGAATTTAAAGTCGGTAATCTGGGAAAACTGCCTTATCCGGATAAATCCTTTGACCTGGTATTTTACGCCCACAGCCTGCATGAAGCCGATAAGCTGAGTATTGCCCTTCGTGAAGCCCGGAGAGTCGCCAGAAGCCTTGTCATCGCCCTGGAATGGCCGTTTCGGTTCAAACTGCATGGTCCACCGATCTGGCACCGCATCCGGGTAGGGAGATTGCGCCGGGAAATAAAGCAATTGGAATTCAGTCAATTTGCGATTGAAAAAGTCGGCGATCAGAATCTGTATATTTTAGCGATTTTATAATTGCAGGAAGTGACGAACTTTTAAAAAACCATACGAATGGAAAAGTTCGATCTTTTAAGTCGGGCTTTGTTATTAATGTGCGTTTGAAGTAAATATCACTTCATCAGAACACACTTCTTTACAGAGGAAAAACATGTGCAGATGAAGACCGGTTACACACCGCAATTACTGATCGGTCTGTTTTTAGTGTTTATCGGAGCAGTCCTGCTGATTAGAGACTGGTGGTATCTTGATCAGATATTCCGGGATATTTTCAGATTTAGCTGGAAATACCTGCTTCCGGTGCTGCTGATTAGTTTGGGGATTTATGTTATTGTCAAAAAGGATAAGCCCGCGAACTTTTGAAGTTTTATAGAAATTTATTACCTGTGAATTAGTAATTGCATCTAATAGTGTAATTTCGTATTATCGCTCAGGCGTATAGTAACGATATAAATAGTGAACGTGGTGCACCGCAGTTTCATTTTTCCTTTTTTTAAGGGATAATGGGACTGACGGTGGCGAAGCCGTGAGGAGGGGAAATCGGGTTGTTTTGGGTTGCTCGTCGAGAAAGGTATGAAACAGGTCTTTCCCGTTATAAACTGTTGCCCGGAAAAAGATATGATCAGACTAATAATTGTGAAAAATGAGCAAAAACCCGGTTTGGTACAATGTTTGTAATTAGAAAGTGTATGTTGATATTACTACGGAATTAGCAAGATGGCGGCAGGTGACGCACAGCGAGTCTGGTATCCCGAGATGTTAGCGGATTTGAAACAGTATTGGTTTATTGGTATGCCGTGGGAGGATGTAATTGCATTTTGCGGGAAGATGACAACCATGCGGAAAGAACTTGCCTTGTCGAGAGGTATCAAACCACCCATGCATAAGTGTCCCAAGTGTGGACTCCATGGGCGGGCCACGTATCCCGCAATCTCTGTCCGATCCCTCATTTTTGCACTCCAAAAAGTCGGGGTCATTTCAAATGACGAACTAAAAGAGATAGATCGGGACTGGCAGGAATATCGCCGTAAGAACTCCCTGGATGCATACGGGAAGAAATCAGAACCCTATTCTAAAGCAAAAAACAGTGTATGCTAAAAATATTGAGATAATATATGGTGAGCGGTGAGTCCCGAGTCCAAATATCGGGTAAAGGTGATCGTCCCGAGGCGTCAGGACTGCCATAGTGCATTGATCCAGTTTACTGGAGCGCCGACCTGATTGGAACACCGCTCGCCTATATTTATACCTACATATCTTGAAAATTGTGTATTGAAATTCCAATCAATGGAGTCACATGATGTTAAACCGAAAGTTGAAACCAGGCCAGAAGGGTACGAAAAAACTTGTTGAGAAGTATGGTGAAAAGTTATTAAACGTTCGGTATGTTTATGATTCTGAAAAACACGTTGTGAAAAAAACGGTTGAACTTATTGTTGAGCAAAAGCCCTGGCAACCCAATCAGAGTAAAATTCCTTATAACAAAAAGGTCCATTTATGGATAGAATACGGTGAAGCCCATTTAGGGCGCTTAATTAAATCTGCCGGCGGAAAGGGTTACTGGGAATTGCCGTATCGTGAGGTGGTTAGTTTAGGGCTTGAAAATAGAGTAATGAATGATTAAAATAGATTCAAATGAAACCAGGCTTTAAAAGTTTGTCTATAGAGAAACATTTAGGTTTCTTGATTAAGAAACTTTCTGAAAAAGTTTCTGTATGGAGAAACTTGTTTCTTAATAGAGAAACCTGTTTTGGGTGTAAATGTGAAGTATAAACATATGTTAGGTGTATAATAAAAAGTGTTTGATATAAATTGTCAATTCAAGTGAAAAAGGCTATAATTTATTATGAAAAAATGCTCCCATTGTAAAACAATTATTGATGATGATTATATTAGATGTCCAATATGTGATAAGTATGTTGATAACGAGATATTTAAGAAATTAGATAAAAAAGATATAAAGAAAATTAGAAAGAATAATTTGTCAATATACACTCCTAAATTATTAGCGTTAGAATTAAGAAGTTTATATCCTGAAGATGTGTTTAGTGAAATTAAAGAGAAATATAAAGACAAAGAGATTCAGTATAAATATTTTCTTTTTAATAACTATATGTTTTATAAGTGTAGTATATTGCATATTAA
>Ga0268276_1001822_pt1 | contig 19547 bp, 17 predicted proteins | sample saktaG_4_FD_190145 | JGI IMG/M metagenome (GOLD analysis project Ga0268276, IMG submission 190145) | Saline water microbial communities from Sakinaw Lake, British Columbia, Canada - sak_2010_1_5_45m | ecosystem: Environmental > Aquatic > Non-marine Saline and Alkaline > Saline ... | reverse complement strand
GCTCCCGCCACCAGGAAGGCCCCCTCCGTGGGATCGCCTTTGATCATCCATCGTTCATCCTCCTGGTAGAGCTTGGCATTGGAGCAGAGGTTGGCCGCCTTTAAATACTTTTGCAGGGCGGCATCTGCGGGGTCCAGCGTTTTGCCATCCCTGTAAAAAGCACCCTCCGGCTCATAACCCGTGCCGGTGATGTCGATGAAATGCCCGTCCAGGTATATCTTTTTCATGGTCATCTGGTCTTCGGTCAGCGTGCCCGTCTTGTCGGAGCAGATCACGGTGGTGCATCCCAGCGTCTCCACTGCAGATAGCCGGCGCACCAGCGCATGGCGTTTGACCATGCGTTTGACCCCCAGCGCCAGCGATATGGTCACTACTGCAGGCAGCGCCTCCGGCACCGCCGCTACAGCCAGGCTGACACCCCAGATCAGCATCTCCAGCGGCGCATGCCCGCGCCAGATGCCCATGCCGGCCAATGCTGCGCACAGTATCAGTGCGCCTATGGCTATGTATTTACCTATGCTGTCAAGGTTGACCTGCAGCGGGGTCTTCTCCTCCCTCACCTCTTTCAGCATGCGCGCTATCTGGCCAAACTCGGTCCCGCTGCCGGTTTCCACCACCACCGCCCTGCCCCTGCCGTACACAGCCACCGTGCCGGCAAATACCATATTAAGCCTGTCACCCAGGCTGACATCTCCGTCAATGCGGTCGACTATCTTGTCCACCGCGTTGGATTCCCCGGTCAGCGGCGCCTCGTTTGTCCTCAGGTTGAACTCCTCAATAATACGGGCATCGGCGGGCACCATGTCACCCGTGGTAAGTAAAATAACATCGCCCGGAACCAGCTCCCTGGCAGGCAAATCGGTCTCCGTTCCTCCCCTCAGCACCGAGGCCAGGGGCGCCGCCATCCTCTTGAGTGCTTTAATAGCCTGCCCGGCCCGGTACTCCTGGAAGAAGCCCAGCCCGGCGGCGAAAAGAATGATGATGAAGATGACGATTGCATCTGTGGTTTCACCCAGGAAAGCGGAAAGCGCAACGGCAATCAGTAAAATGATGATCAGAAGATTCTTGAATTGCTCAAGCAGTAAACGCAGGGGGGATACGCTGTCGTCACCCTCCAGCTCATTATACCCATATTTCTCGAGCCTCTCCGCGGCCTCAGCCTGGCTCAGGCCGTCCCGGTCAGAACCCAGCCTGCTTAATACTTCCGCAGCTGACATGCCGTACCAGATATCTTTATTATCTGAAATCATCTCGTTTTCCCATATTTCACACTGAACGCGTTCAAAACATTATTATACCAGTTGAGCGCCGGCCCGGGCATTTTGACATTCCTGTTATTTTATGTTAATTTCTTAGGCATGGTTAACTGCATAGTGCCCCGCTGGTTTTACGCCTATTATTACTTTACACCCGGCCAACTGCCTGGGGGACGATGCAACATACCTGAATTTTGATTAGTTAAATAAAGAAACATCTAGAAGGGCCCTCCAGGCGGAGGGCCCTTCTTTTTTTATACATAAAAACAGCAGGGAGGCAAACAAGCAATGATGATAATGAAACGCGACGCGACTGAAGAGGAGATCAAGAACGTGATAAGAGAGATCAAGGTGCACGGACTCAAGGCGGACGTCTCCAGGGGCGATTTCAGGACTGTTATCGGCCTGGTCGGCGACGAGAGAAAGGTGCCCTTCGATAATTTCGCCATACTGCCCGGCGTCAAGGAGATGGTCAAGATAGAAACACCCTACAAGCTGATCAGCAGGGAGTACGGCCGCGCAGCCGACGGCAGCGGCGGCCTGCGCAGGACCATTGATATCGGCAATATACATATCGGGAACGGCGAGCCCATTATCATGGCCGGCCCCTGCGCCGTGGAGAATAAGAAACAGCTCTTCATGATAGCAGAGTCCATTAAAAAAGCAGGCGCCCACATACTGAGGGGCGGCATTTTCAAACCCAGGAGTTCCGTACATTCCTTCCAGGGGGTGGGCGGCACAGACCGCAAGGATGCCGAGCAGGCCCTCAAATGGATGCGCGATGCAGGCAGGGAGTACGGGCTGCCCGTGGTCACCGAGGTAAGGGGTGAGGACCATGTAGACATAGCGGCCGAATATGTCGACATCCTGCAGATCGGCTCGCGCAACATGTACAACCAGGACCTGCTGGCCAAGGCAGGTAAAAAGAACAGGCCCATACTGCTTAAACGCCATTTCGGCGCCGGAGTGGAGGAGTTCCTCTCTTTCGCCGAGTACATCGCCGCCGAGGGCAATAAAGACATCATCCTTTGCGAGCGCGGCATCGTGCCGGTGGGCAAGGGCAAAGAATACACGCGCTACACGCTCGACCTTGCCGCCGTACCTGTGATTAAAAAAGAAACATACCTGCCCGTTATAGTCGACCCCAGCCACGGGACGGGGCGGCGCGACCTCATCTTCAACATGAGTTGCGCGGCCGTGGCCGCCGGCGCTGACGGTCTGATGATCGAGGTGCACTATAATCCGCAGGAGGCCATCGTCGACGGCCGACAGACGATTACACCGGGCGAATTACAGGATATAATAAAGGCCTGCCGGGAGATCCATGCTATGGTATCATCGAGGGCAGGGAATTGATAAGGCGGCATTGAAGGTTGAGGACAGTAAGGGTCAGGACCGGCGGCAGGAAAAGCTACGATGTACGCATCGGCGGCGGCCTCCTCTGCCAGGCGGGGAGATGGACCAGGGAGATCTTCCCGGGCAAAACGGCTGTCATTATCAGCAACCCGGACGTTGACAGGCTTTACGGCGGCATGGTCAGGCAGGGCCTGGAAAAAGAGGGCTTTCAAACAGTTACGCTGCTGGTGGCCGAAGGTGAACGGCATAAGTCCCTCGATACCGCTGCCAGGCTGTATGCCGGGCTGCAAAATGCCCGCGCAGAAAGGTCCACTCCCGTGCTGGCGCTGGGAGGCGGTGTAATCGGCGACCTGTCCGGATTCGTGGCTGCCACTTATATGCGGGGACTGCCGCTGGTAGCCCTGCCCACCACGCTGCTGGCGCAGGTAGACAGCAGCCTGGGCGGGAAAACGGCCGTGGACCACGGCCCCGTAAAAAATAACATCGGCGTTTTCCACCATCCCGGACTGGTTATCGCAGACACTTTTACTCTAAATAGTCTGCCGCAAAACGAGGTCAGCAACGGCCTTGCCGAGGTAATCAAATACGGGATGATCCGTGACAGGCCTTTTTTCAACATGCTCGAGAAGAAAATGGCCGCTATCCGCGCCCTTGAGGATGAATTGCTGGAAGAGGTGGTCCAGCGCTGCGCATATATCAAAGCCCGCATTGTGGAAAAGGATGAGCGTGACACCGGGCTGAGAAATATCCTGAACTTCGGCCATACCTTCGGCCATGCGATAGAGGCTGCCTCCGATTTCAAGATAGGTCACGGCCAGGCTGTGGCGGTGGGGATGGTTAAAGCCTCCACCATCTCAAACCGGTTGGGCATCTTCCCATCCCGGGACCTGGCCAGGTTAAAAGACCTGCTGACCATGGCGGGACTGCCTGTGCGCATGCCCCCGGTAGACATGGCCCGGGTATTACATGCCATAGACCATGACAAAAAAGTGCTGAACGGCAGGACCAGGTTTATCCTGCCGCAGAGGATAGGCCGCGTGTTTATCTCGAGCGACGTCAGCTTCGCGCTGGCTGTAGAGGTGCTGGAGGGTGATAATGGATAAGCCCAGGATCTGCGCAGTGATCACGGGCAACGATACGGAGTCCATCAACAGGGCAGAGGCGCTCGCGGATATGATGGAACTGCGTATGGACCTGGTAGGCAGCGGCTGGCATGAGGTGGTCCGTCACCTGAACAAGCCCTGGATAGCCACCATACGGGACGGCGCGCACCACGGCAAGTTCACCGGCAGCGAGGAAGAACGCCTTAACGAATTGCTTCGGGCGGTCAAACTGGGGGCTTCTATCATCGATGTTGAAATAGACTGTGCAGCGCTGGAAGAGATAGCGAAAAGCACAAAAGGCAGGGCCAGGCTCCTGGTATCGTATCACAACTGGGACGGCACGCCTCCCCTCGAGCAATTATCGGGCACGGTGCAGCGCCAGGTGTCCGCCGGCGCTGACATCTGCAAGGTCGTAACCATGGCCAGGACCGTCAACGACAACCTGGCGGTGCTCAAGCTTCCTGGGCTCTTCCCCTGGATCGATACAATCTCCTTCGCCATGGGCCCGGCCGGGGCGCTCAGCCGCGTTCTCTCACCGCTGGCAGGCGGCTACCTGACCTATGCATCATTGGACGAGGGCGGCGGCTCCGCCCCGGGGCAAATGAGCGTCGAGGCCCTGCGCAAGATATACAGGATGATCTCGTGAAGACAGTACCCGGGATAGACGGCAAAACCAGGATATGCGGTGTAATGGGCGACCCGGTGGGGCACAGCGTATCGCCCGCCATGCACAATGCCGCGTTCCGTGCGCTGGGGATGAACTACGTGTACCTGCCGTTCAATGTGATCTCAGCGAGGCTGGCCGGGGCTGTTGCAGGCATCAGGGCGCTCAATATCGCAGGCATGAACGTCACCATCCCGCACAAGGTGGCTGTAATGCCTCTGCTGGACGAGATCGAGCCCCTGGCACAGAGGATCGGCGCCGTCAATGTCATCCACAATAAAGCAGGCAGGCTGATTGGCAGTAACACCGATGCAGGCGGTTTCCTGCGTTTGCTGGAAGGGCGCGGCATCGATGCGCAGGGCCTGCAGGTGGCGGTGATCGGCGCAGGGGGCGCCTCCAGGGCTGTGTGCTTCGCCCTCGCCTCCCACGGCGCGGAAATAACCATTTTAAACCGGACCGCTGACGGTGCGGCCCGCTGTGCCGCGGAGATGGCGGCATTCACCGGCCGCGCGTTTGAAGCGCTGGAGACGAACCCCGCCAACCTTGCCCGGGCGCTGGCAAAGGCCGAGCTCGTGGTCAACGCCACCAGTGTCGGCATGGCGCCTGATGTGGATAAGAGCCCCGTCGGCCGCGAATTACTGGGAAACAGGCACACTGTGGTGGATATCGTGTACAATCCTGTCAAAACCAGGCTGATGAGGGACGCTGAGAAAGCGGGGGCCGCATCCATCGGTGGCCTGGATATGCTGGCATGGCAGGGGGCGCTGGCCTTCGAGATGTGGACCGGCCGAAACGCGCCGCTGGATCTAATGCGCAGGGCGGCGGCCGGGGCGTTGAAAAGCTATGAAGACTAATATCGCTTTGATCGGTTTCATGGGAGCAGGCAAATCTGCCGTGGGTAGGGCCCTGGCCTCTGCCGCCGGGATGGGTTTTATCGACCTGGATACAGCGATCGAGGAAAAGGCCGGGAGGTCGATCGCTGAGATATTTGACGGCGAGGGTGAACCCGTTTTCCGGCGCATTGAAAACGCAATCGTTGCTGATGCCTGCGGCAGGGAAAACACGGTAATGGCCTGCGGAGGCGGGGTGATCCTGGACCGGTCCAATATCGAGGCGCTCAAGCGCAACGCCGTCATTATTTACCTGACGGCCGAGCCGTCCATCCTGCTGCGCCGCGTATTGAACAGCCGTGAAAAGCGTCCGCTGCTGCAGGTTTTTGATCCGGCCACCGCCATGGATGGCCTGCTCAAGTACAGGGAGCCATTATACAAGGCGGCGGCCGACCTGACAGTGGATACTTCGTCACTCGATATCGAAGGCGTAGTGCAGGATATTCTCGCGGAGATAAGGAAAGATGATAGCCACAATTTCCCAAAGCACGATTAGCGGCAGGGCGGCTGCGCCCTCCTCCAAGAGCTACACGCTGCGCGGCCTGATGTGCGCTGCGCTGGCCGATGGCCGGAGTGTAATCGAGCGTCCGCTTTACGCCGACGATACGGAAGCCGGATGCGACGTGCTCCAAAAGATAGGTGTCGATATATCGGAAAAAGACGGCTCCTGGCTGGTAAGGGGCGGCAATTTCCGGAGGCCCGACTCAGAGCTGTTTTGCCGCGACTCGGCCGGCACCCTGCGCTTCATGACGGCCATCTGCTCACTTGTCCCGGGCACCTGCCGGTTGACGGCCGGGCTTTCTCTGTCTAAGAGGCCCATTGCGCCGCTCGTAGTAGCGCTCAGACAACTGGGCGTGAACTGCTTTACAGAGGGGGGCAGCGCACTGGTGACCGTTGAAGGCGGCCGGTTGGAGGGGGGCGCGGCAGAGCTGCCGGGAGACATCAGTTCGCAGCTTGTTTCCGCCCTGCTTTTTATTGCCCCCAGGGCAGACCATGGTATGACTGTTGAATTGACCCCGCCGGTGGAATCGAGACCCTACATCCGCATGACCCTTGACTGCATGAAAAAATTCGGCATCAGGGTACAGCACCGGTCCGATTACGCTAAGTTCACAGTCAAACCCCAGGCATACAGGCCGGCCCGCTACAGGGCGGAGGGGGACTGGTCGTCGGCATCTTACCTGCTTGCCCTGGGCGCCGTGGCAGGGGACGTTTATGTTACGAACCTGAGCAAGGCCAGCCTACAGGCGGACCGGGAGATATTAACCTTCCTGACCGCCATGGGAGCTGATATACGGCCGGGCAATGATTTTGTCAGGGTAAAAAAGTCACAGCTCAAAGCCATCAAGGCGGACCTCTCCAACTGCATCGACCTGCTGCCTACTGTGGCGGCGCTGGCAGCTGCAGCGCAGGGCGAGAGTGTATTGAGCGGCATCAGCCGCGCCAGGTTAAAGGAATCCGACCGGGTGGCAGCCGTGAAAGAGGGGCTGAAAGGGATGGGCATACCTCTCAGGGAGGAAAGGGACACCATATATATCAGCGGTGCCAAACCGGCCGGCGGCGTTATCGATTCCAGGGGAGATCACAGGATCGCCATGGCCTTCAGCATACTGGGCGTGCTGGCGGGTAACACAGTAATCGAGGGCGCTGAATGCGTTTCCAAGACATACCCCGATTTCTGGACGGTCTTAAACAGCCTGGGAGGGAAGGTGATTATAAATGAGCAATAGTTACGGCAGCCAGTTTATTGTAACCAGCTTCGGTGAAAGCCACGGCAGATGCGTGGGCGTTGTCATAGACGGATGCCCGGCGGGACTGTCCATCGGTCTGGATGAGATACAGGCCGAGGTGGACCGCCGCAAACCGCAGAGCAGCGCCGGGGGCACGGGGCGCAGGGAAGAAGACCGGGTGGAAGCTCTTTCCGGCATATTGAATGGGACATCCACCGGAGCGCCCATTTGCCTGCTGGCCTGGAATAAAGACGCCGATTCCAGCGCCTACGAAAAGGTAGCCTCCATCCCCAGGCCGGGTCATGCCGACTATACAGCCTTTCTCAAATACGGTAGGTACAACGATTTCCGCGGCGGCGGCAGGTTCTCCGGCCGCATCACGGCCGGCTTCGTCATGGCAGGCGCCGTCGCCAGGAAACTGCTCTCCCTGCGCGGCATAGAGATAATCGCTCACACACTGCAGATCGGGGACATCAAGGCCAGCCCGCATCCTGCAAATATCACAAGAAAAAATATCGACAGAAGCGCGGTGAGGTGCGCCGACCCGGAGGCAGCCAGGAAGATGATAGCGATGATTCAATCTGTGCAGAAGGAGGGTGACAGCATCGGCGGCACGGTGGAAGCGCTGGCGCTCAATGTGCCCGGCGGACTGGGGGAGCCCGTCTTCGATACGCTTGAGGGAGAGCTGGCCAAAGCTTTCTTCTCTATACCCGCCGCCAGGGGCGTCGAGTTCGGCGCCGGCTTCAGCGCGGCAGCCATGAGAGGTTCACAGCACAATGATCTTTTCAGCGCAAGAAACAAAAAACTGGTTACACTGACCAATCACGCAGGAGGAATATCCGGCGGGTTGAGCAACGGCATGCCCATCGTGGCCCGGGTGGCATTCAAGCCCACCGCGTCCATAGGAAAAAGTCAGAAAACAATTAACCTTGAGACCAGCAAAAGAGTCGATTTATCGGTAAAGGGCCGGCACGACAGTTGCATTGTGCCAAGGGCCGTGCCGGTAGTAGAAGCGATGATGGCAGTGGTGCTGTGCGACTTCGCGCAGAGGGCCGGCCTGACAGGGAGAATAATCTCGTGAGCCTGGAGGATTTAAGAAAAGATATCGATGACATCGATGCCCGCATGGTAAGGCTGCTGGCCCAGCGGGTAAACGTTTCCCGCAAAATAGGAGCGCTCAAGAAAAAGGGGCGCCGGCAGGTGCTGGACGGGACACGCGAGAAGGAGGTTATTCAGCACGTGCGGAGGCTGGCGCAAAAAGAGGACATCAACCCGGAAGATGTGGAGCGCCTCTACAGGCTGGTGATGGCGGCTTCCAGGAGCGTTCAGGATACGGGTGTAGCCTTCCAGGGTCAGGACGGCGCCTACAGCCAGGAGGCGGCTTTGGACTTCTTCGGCAACTCGGTGTTGACCCGCCCCTGCGAGACACTGGACGAGGTATTCAAGCTGGTACAGGAAGGACACGTCCATTACGGCATAGTGCCGGTCGAGAACTCGCAGGAGGGCAGCATCAGCCGTTCCTATGATTTGCTGCTGGACGCGGACGTTATGGTCTGCGGGGAGACACAGATCAGAGTCTCACACTGCCTGATCGCCAACCGGGTAACTTCCCCTGCATCCATCAAAAGGATCTATTCTCATCCACAGGCCCTGGCCCAGTGCCAGGCCTATCTCCGTCACCTGGGCTGCGAGATAATCCCCGCGTACGACACCGCCGGCAGCGTGAAGATGATCAAAGAAAAGAAGATACTGGACGGCGCAGCCATAGCCAGCGCCCGCGCTGCGAAGATATACGACATGAAAATCATCGCACGCGAGATCGAGGACAACCCGCGCAATACAACGCGTTTTTTCATACTCAGCCGGGAGGATGCCCCACCATCGGGAGATGACAAGACCTCCATCGTATTCCTGTTAAAGCACAAACCCGGCACTTTGTACCAGGCGCTGGGCGCCTTCGCAAAGAGGAAGATCAACCTGACCAAAATAGAGTCGCGTCCCACACGGCAAAAGCCATGGGAATACAATTTTTACCTAGATTTCGAAGGGCACCGCGGCGATGTTGCGGTTCAGCAGACACTGGCGCAACTGGAGGATATCTCGCTCTTCCTCAAAGTGCTGGGATCCTATCCAAAGGCCAAACAGATATGAGCGTCAAAGTTACCAGGGTGGCTATCATAGGCGGATACGGCAAGATGGGCAGGTGGTTTGCCCGCGCCCTCCGCGCAGAGGGACTGTATGTCACCATAGCAGGGCGAGATGAAACGAAGTTGCACGAAGCCGCAGTGGAGCTTGGTGTTGCGGCGGCTTCCAACCGTGAGGCCGCACAAAGCGCCGAAGCAGTCATCCTTTCTGTGCCCATTGACAGTTTCGAATCCATCGCAAAAGAAATAGCACCAGCCGTCAAGCCCGGGCAATATATTTTCGACATCACTTCCATCAAGGCGCGCCCTATTGATATCATGCATAAGTATTTCGGAGGCTGCCGCGTGCTGGGCACGCACCCAATGTTCGGCCCCGGCGCCTCTTTCGTCAGCGGCCAGCGCTTTGTGCTCACACCCACGAACACAGAAGAGTGGGAACTGGCGGGGGTAATCCGTCGATACCTGGAGGAGAGGGGCGCGAAGGTCGCCGTCATATCCCCTGCCGCACATGATGAATTGATGGCCATCGTGTTAGGATTGTCGCATTTTATCGCCCTGGTTTCCGCCGATACACTGCTGAGCCTCGGCAAACTTAAAGAGGCCGGGGAGGTCGGCGGCACCACCTACCGACTGCTGCTCACGCTGGCCGAGGGCGTCGTCTCCGAGAACCCCGGTTTCTACTCCTCCCTGCAGATGAACCTGCCCGGCATGACTGAAATAGAGAATGTTTTCCTGGCCAAAGTCAAAGACTGGGCGGACATGGTCAAAAGCAGTGACACACAGAGCTTCGCTCAGAGGATGGATTACCTCAAATTAAAATTCGAGCAAGGGGACCCGGGTTTCGCGGATGCCTATAATAACGCCTACAGGCTGCTCGGGGAAAAAGATAGGCCGTAAAACCGGGGCAATCATTGCGGGCTAATCAATCATGTCATTGCGGGCCCAATTCTAACCTCGCCATTGCGGGGCCGACGGCCGCGGCAATCTGTCCGTCCTCAGCGCTGCCATGGGATTGCTTCGCTTCGCTCGCCATGACGTTCTTGTACGTCCTATGTATTTGATTTCATTACGATTAGTATGTATAGTATATATGTATCACTAATACATATTTGAGGTGTACAAATGAAAACCACTGTTGAGATCGACGATAACCTTATTATGGAAGCCATGAAGGCGGTGAAGGTTAAGACCAAGCGGGAGGCTATTGAAATTGGATTACGCGAACTGGTGCGGCGCAAGAACCTGGCGGCGCTGAGAAAGGAACTGGGCACATTCGATCTTGATCTCGATTTGGATGAACTGGAGAAGCGGCGCAGTGACAGGTAAATACGTGCTGGTGGATACATCCGCCTGGATATTGGCTCTCAAGAAAAGCCCATCTGTAAGGGCCAGGAGAGTTATAGACGATCTTTTAGCCGGCGGCAGGATTGCGATCATCCCGGTCATACGCCTTGAGTTGCTGGGCGGGACAAAGTCACAGGTGGAGTTTCAGCGATTGGACAGACGTCTCAGCGCGCTTCACCAGTTGCCCCTAGCTCAATCAGAGTGGGACGAATCCGCCAGCCTGGCATTCAAATTAAGGCGCACGGGCATGACCGTTCCCTATATAGATATAATTATCGCCGCCGCTGCCATCTTGCACGGAATATCGCTGATCCACGCCGACAGGCATTTTGACCTTATTGCGAGCGAGGTTGCGCTCAAAGCTGAGAACCTGCTGGCATGATAGCGACCATTGTGAATCCGTTTTTACTGCCCGGGCGAATCGGTTGAGGCAGTATGGAAAAACGGACACCAAAGTCAAGTAAAATAAACAGATGGAGGTGTCAGCATGAAAGGGGTCCCACAAGGAAGGTATGCCCGTGAGTTCCGACAGGAAGCTGTGTAAATGATCATGGATGAGAAGCTATCTTTTCCGGAGGCCGGGCGCCGATTGTCCCTGGCTCCCTCAACACTCAATTACTGGGTCAAGGCCTCTAAAACCGTCTACAGGCTGCTGAGAGGATTAAAAAGCTCTGATACTAAATAGCCCGGGCTAAAACCGCCACCGTCATTTCTCACGCCCTCTGCCAGTTATTTTTCACCGCTTCCGTTCACAGGTAATTTATCCAGCCGCACTTCTCTTTCACCAGGGGCGACATGGCGCGCAGCTTCTCTACAATGCGCGGCAGCGCCTCCGCGACCTTATCCACATCCTCTTCTGAAGTCCACCTGCCCATGCTAAATCTGACTGATCCGCGTGCCCTCTCAACCGGTATACCCAGCGCCAGCAGGACATGGGACGGCTCCGAGCTGGTCGAGCTGCAGGCCGAGCCCGTGGATGCGCAGATACCTTCGGCATCCAGGTACATCAAAATAGCCTCCCCCTCGATGAAATCGAAGCTGAAATTGGTATTGTTGGGCAGGCGGGACGTCCTGTGGCCGTTCAGGTAAACATCGGCCACCCGTCCCAGCACCGAGTCGATCAGCCGGTCGCGATACTCCGAGAGCCGCTCTGCCTCATTTGCCATCCCGGCGCGTGCGATCTCAGCAGCCCTGCCGAAACCGGCGATGCCTGCCACATTCTCTGTTCCCGCGCGCCTCTCATTTTCCTGTTCCCCTCCATGAAGCAACGGCACTATACGCGTGCCCTCGCGCACAAAGAGCATACCGACGCCCTTGGGACCATAAAGTTTGTGCGCCGACGCCGACAGCAGGTCTATGCCCATACTATCGACATCGATGGGCAGGTGCCCGGCGGTCTGGACCGCATCGACATGAAAATATACGCCGGCCTGCCTGGTGATATTACCGATCTCTGCGATCGGCTGGATGGCGCCGACCTCGTTATTGGCATGCATAACAGATACCAGCAGCGTTTTTGCGGTTAAACTTTTCTTTATATCGTCCGGGTCCACAATGCCGCAGCTATCCACGGGCACCACCGTCACATCGAAGCCCATCTCTTTCATATAATTGCACGTGTTCAGTACGGCATGGTGCTCGATTGCCGTGGTGATGATATGGTTTCTCTTCGCCCTATCTGCCAGGCATACCCCTTTTATAGCATGGTTGTCAGACTCTGTCCCGCCGCCTGTGAATACCACTTCCTCCGGCCTGCATGCAATGAGCGCTGCAACTTGCGAATGCGCCTGCTCGACGGCGTCCCTGGCCTCCTGCCCCATCGAGTGAATGCTGGACGGGTTGCCGAATTTATGGCTGAAATAAGGCTGCATTGTTTCGGCGACCTCCGGCAGCATGGGAGTTGTGGCGGCGTAGTCCATGTAAATGTGTTTCATACCTGGTCCTTCTCCTGGAAAAGCCATGTAGAGAGATAGCGTTCACCGCTATCGGGCAGTATGGCCACAATCAACTTCCCCTTGTTTCCGGGTCGCTGCGCAACCCGCACCGCAGCACAGGCGGCCGCACCGGAAGATATGCCCGCCATTAACCCCTCTTCCCTGGCCAGGCGCCTGGCCATTACACCCGCATCTTCCGCTGAAACCTGCATAACTTCATCCAGCAGGTCGACGCGCAGAATGTCAGGTATAAAGCCTGCCCCGATGCCCTGTATCTTGTTCGGTCCAGGCTTGCCCCCCGAAATAACAGGCGAAGAATCCGGCTCCACGGCAATGACCTTGAATCCACGTTTGCGCGGCTTTAAAGCTTCCGCTATGCCGGTGATGGTGCCACCCGTGCCCACTCCGGCTACAATTATGTCAACCCGGCCGTCCGTATCACGCCATATCTCCTCGGCCGTCGTGGCCCGGTGTATTGCCGGATTGGCCTTATTCTTGAACTGGTCGAGCATCAGGTAATTGCTGCTCTGCCTTACCATCTCCTCCGCTTTCTTTATGGCGCCGGGTATGCCCTCGCTCCCCGGCGTCAAGATCAGTTCCGCCCCCAGGATGGACAGCAGCTTGCGTCTCTCCAGTGAGACCGAGTCAGGCATTATTAGCCTTATGCTGTAGCCGCGCGAGGCACAGACAAAAGCCAGTGCGATGCCAGTATTGCCGCTGGTAGGCTCGACCAGCACCGTATCAATTTTGATCAGCCCTTTCTGCTCGGCATCCACTATCATGGCCACACCGACACGGTCTTTGATGCTGGCCAGCGGATTAAAAGATTCCAGTTTGACTGCCACCTCCGCCATTGCCCCTCGGGTAACTTTATTCAGCCTGACCAGTGGAGTGTTGCCGATTATCCGCATAGGATCACCGGCGACGCCGCGCTTCAAAACAGGGATTTTTATCCCATGCAACCCGGGTGCTTCTTTTTCAACGCCCATTTATCGATACTGACTCCCCATCAGCTTAATACCTATATTTTAGCGCAAATCCACTTCAGCCCGGTTTCGCTGAACTTTTACCCGGCGATACCGCCTCCCACAACCACATCACCATCATAGAAAACGATTGCCTGACCGCGCGCGGCCCGCACCTGAGGATTTTTGTACTTAACGACCACTTTCCTGTCATCATGCGGAAATATAACAGCCTCGTAACCTGCGTGCGAACTCCTGATCCTGGCTGTGACCTGCATGGCAACGGCCGGAGATTCCCGGGCGATCCAGTTGACGTCAGACACAATTTGTTCTTCAGTCTGCAGGTCCTTCACACTGCCTACAACTAACGAGTTTGTTTCAGCCCTGATGTCGATCACATATAATGGCTCTTTGGCTGCAATGCCCAGCCCCCTACGCTGGCCAGGCGTGTAATAAACAATGCCTTTATGCCTGCCCAGTACATTGCCCTGCCTGTCCACAACAGGGCCCGGAATGCCTTTCCCCTTAAACAGTAATGAATAATCACCCCCGGCGAAATCCTGGCTCTCATCACCGGCCTTAATGTCCAGCTTCATTTCTGCGCACATTTTACGCACATCCTGTTTGAGATATGCGCCCAGCGGGAAGAGTGTGCGGGCTAATTGCTGCTGGCTGAGCCCGTAGAGGAAATAAGACTGGTCTTTTTCCCCGTCCCGTCCTTTTTTCAACAGGTAACGCCCGCCGGCGCCCATGCATACACGCGCATAGTGCCCGCTGGCGAAGAGGTCAGCTTCAATGCCGCAGGCCAGCGCCTTCTGCCACAACACGCCAAACTTGATGAGTTGGTTGCACCGCACACAGGGGTTAGGCGTATTTCCCGAACGGTACTCGCTGTATAAATAATCGAGCACCTGTTGTTTAAACTCGTCGGCCAGGTCTATCACATGAAAAGGCACTCCCAGTTTAACGGCGGTCCGGCTGGCGCTTTCGATACTGTCCTGCTGTCCCGGCCCGAAACAACTTCCCCGGCAGGCCGGACTGCTGTCGTTCCAGGTTTTCATGGTAACGCAGGTCACCCGATAACCCTGATTTACCAGCAGGGCGGCGGCCACCGATGAATCGATGCCCCCGCTCATTCCCACGATTACTTTTTCTTTATTTACGCTGCCCATTTACAGGGAAATTATAACACCGCTTTATCCCAGGCCGGCCATCGTTAAACCGAGGTCACCTGATGTACGGGTTTACAGGGCGCGGCAGCCGTTCTGCATATAGGTGTCGTAAATAAGCTTCTGCCTGGCCTTCGATAGATTTATATCCCAGGGCTGCGGATAATGCCGGGCGATGAAACCTCCTTGATGCCCCCTGACGTCATATATCCGGGTCATATCGATCACTTCCTGTCTTAGCTCGTCCTCGGTCCTGCCTTCCATGGTGCTCCATTGGATATCCACCGGATTCCACATGCAGAGCTTGCCGCCCAGCAGGTCGATGAGATTGCGGTGCCCCATCAGCCGCGGCTGGTCGAGCTGCAGCACATCGACCTTAAGCTCTATCATGTCGGGAAACATATCCACTATGTAGCCGCAGTTGTGCCAGATAAAGTGCATTCCGTTATCATGGCAGGCATCGATGATCTTCTTGTAAAAAGGCTTATAATGCTCACGGAAGGTATCGATCTTCATCTGCAGCGAGGCCTGCAGACCCCAGTCCTCCACGTGCACAAAGGCATTTACCGTCCCCATTGAGGCATATGTCTTTACACAGTTAATCGTTAGTTCGGTCAACCTTTCCAGCAGACTTTGAAGGTCGTCCGGTTGGTCATAAGGAGCCATCATAAGGTTTTCGAATCCCATCAGCGACCGCATGGTCTCAAACATCATCACCGGGTCAAGGCCCATGACATATTTGCCGGCGCGCCAGGCCAGGCCCGTCGCCCACTTCATCTTGGCAACAGGGGTAATCACATCAGGCATGTGGTAGCTTTCAACGTCCTTGAGGTCCGCCAGGGGATGCTTTATAGCATGGTCCCACCAGCGGCCGCTAACCTCCCATGTAATACCCCATTGATCGACATATGTTGACCCGACCGCGGCTTTCCTGCTGGTCGCTGCGTACTCTAGCGGGCCGATGACGATAATATCGGTGGCCGGCGGGTTATACATAAACTGATATGGTATCCGCGGCGGATTGGCAAATTCAATCGACCTCCGGACAACCTCGCGGCTGTTCATGCCCCCGGAAGTTGGCACCGGCCATAACTGCCTGATAGTATCGAGCACTATATTCTCTGCTTTCACGCTAAGCCTCCCTGTTATTACCCGTTTACGCTTCACCTGCAAACGAGTGCATGTGTCCCAGGCAGATCTTTTTTAGTCAATATTACTTTTAAAATCACAGGCCGACATTCAACGCTTTGACGTACAATCCCATAAAATCAGGCCTGTCGGCAAGCTCCAGGTAGTTCACCCGATGTGCCATCGCTTCCGCCTTCTCGCGAGCGCTGCCGGACACCAGTACCATGCATGCGCCTGCGCCTGCTGCATTGCCGACCTGGCGGAAACGCCCTTGCGGCAGGTCCGGCAGCATGCCCACACGGATGGCGCTTTTGATATCGATATAGTTGCCAAACGTGCCGGCGATAATTACCCGCTTAACATCCCCTGCGGCGATGCCCGCCGATTTCAATAATACATTGATCCCGGTGCGGATGGCGGCCTTGGCCAATTGCAGCTCCCTTATATCTCCCTGCGTGATCACGATGTCTTCACCGCCGACCGATCCATCCCGGCCGGCGATCAATATCTCTGATTGCCCTCCCTGCGCGCGGACAGCAGGATGACCTTTATCCATCCTGCCGCCGGAATTTATTATGCCCTCACCTATCATCTGCGCCACAGCGTCGAGCATCCCAGAGCCGCATATCCCCACCGGCCGGACCCCACCAATGGTCCTGTATTTGACCCTGCCGTCCTTTATAACGATCCGGTCGATTGCCCCGGGCGAAGCCTTCATCCCGTGCTTTATATGTCCGCCCTCGAATGCAGGGCCTGATGCGCAGGAAACACTGGTGACCTGGCCGCCGGCCACCAGTGAAATCTCGGTATTGGTGCCGATATCTACGATAAGGGTATGAGCCACGACATTGCCGGCATCTATTGCCGCAAGCGCTGCTACGTGGTCGCCTCCCACATATCCACCGATGTTTGGAAACAGGTATATCTCAGCATTAGCCGCCGATTTAAGCCCCATCTTTCTTGCGCTGATATTTACAGCATCCTTTATCCATGGCAGGTAAGGCGCCTGTGCAAGCTGCGTGACCGGCAATCCCAACAGCAGGTGATGCATTGCCGTATTGCCGCAGACGGCGACTTTAATAATCGCCCCGGGCTCATAGCCTGCCATCCGGCACAGGTCCGTTATAAGATCGTCAATCGCTGCTGTTGCCGTTTTTCTCAACCTTCTGCCGTTGTCAGGCGAGATCATGGCATATGTGATGCGGCTGATCACATCATCCCCGTAAACAGCCTGGGGGTTGGCCATAGCAGCATCGCTCTGAATAGTGCCGTCGGCGAGGCTGACCAGATATCCTGCTATCTTGGTAGTCCCCAGGTCGACAGCAATGCCAAACCCTTTCCAGGGACGTTTGCCCCCGCTATCAGCAACTATCTTTGCTAACAGATCCTCTTTGAATGCGGGCGTTGATGTCAGGCCGCGCACAGCGGGCAGGTAAACAGTCAGGTCGCCGGCGGGCCTGGCCTGGCAGGACAGCCGCCAGCCCTGTTCCAACTCATCATGCGACAGCCTCTTCAATTCGTTCGGCGTCGGCTGGCTGACAGGTCCCTTCTCGATGTACACCCTGCAGGAGCGGCACTTGCCCTGTCCGCCGCAGGCGCTGGCTATCTGTATTTGATTCTCACGGCAACAACTGAGAATAGTAGCGCCTTCGATACAGGAAACCCTGCGTCCGGACGGTTTGAATTCAACTATGTATTCTTTCATCTACGCTGCGGCATTAATCCGTGATTATACCATGTACAGCGGTTAATTTTACTCACTTTGGCCCTCTATGATAACTATCCAGCTAAATCAGTTAAAAGCCGGCTTAACTTGCTTTTAAGCGGCCGTTAACCTAAAATTTTCCTCGGAATAAATTCAGGATAGCATCGCTTCACCCTCCGGCCCTGTGGCCGGGGGGTTTAAATGTGAATCAAGATGCCCCCGGAGGAGAAATCATGAAGCAGGATCAGTTTGAAAAGTTCAAGGGATCGGTCGATTACGTTATCTCGGATGCCCTTAAAAATGCCGTTAATGTGTCGATCGTGCTCAAAAGGCCCCTGCTGGTGAGGGGCGAGCCGGGCACCGGCAAGACGCTCCTGTCGCACAGTATATCCGTATCGTTGGGCAAGCCGTTGATCCGCTGGCACATCAAATCCACCACCAAGGCGTCGGAAGGCCTGTATATGTATGATACCGTGCAGAGGCTTAACGACAGCCGCTTCGGAGGCAAGGATGTCTCCAATATCAAGCACTACATCAAGCTGGGGAAGCTGGGACAGGCCTTTACCGCGCCCGAGCAGGTGGTGCTGCTGATCGATGAGGTGGACAAGGCCGACCTGGAATTCCCCAATGACCTGCTCAATGAGCTGGACGAGATGAGCTTTTACATTCCGGAGACCGACGAGACCATCTCGGCCAAGCACCGTCCCATCGTCATCATCACCAGCAACAACGAAAAGGAACTGCCGGACGCCTTCCTGCGCCGCTGTATTTTCCACTATATTGAGTTCCCCGATCCGGAGCTGATGGAGGAGATAGTCAAGGTGCACTTCCCCGACATAAAGAGCGCTCTGCTCAAGGAAGCGCTGGAGACCTTCTACACCCTGCGCAAGATCGACGACTTCCGCAAAAAGCCCTCGACCAGCGAATTGATAGACTGGATACAGGCGCTTATGGCCAGCGGCCTGGACGGCAAAATCAAGGAAGGCGAGATACCTTTCCTGGGCACACTGATAAAAAAGGAAAACGATATAGATTTCTACGTAACACACCACGTGAAAAAGAAGGCGCAGACACGGGGCTATAACATATACGGCAACTGAGTTCACCCGCCGTTATCAAGACCTGCTATGTTTACTCCCTTTTTCTTTACGCTCAAGGATAAGAAGGTGCCCGTCTCCATCAACGAATGGATGATCCTGATGGAGGCGCTGGATAAGCGCCTGATCCACAACATGAGCGAGTTCTATTACCTGGCCCGCGCCATACTGGTTAAGAGCGAGACCCATTTCGACCAGTACGACGTCGCATTCCAGGAGTATTTCAGCGGCATAGCTCCCTCACTCGAGGTCACCGAAGAACTGGTCCAGTGGCTTATGGACCCAAAGAACAGGCCTGAGCTTACATCCGAGGAGATGGCTGCTATTCAAAAGATGGACCTGGAGGAGTTGCTCAGGGAGTTCGAGAAGCGCCTGAAGGAGCAGAAGGAGCGGCATGACGGGGGCAACTACTGGATAGGCACCGGCGGCACATCACCCTTCGGCCACTCCGGCAAAAATCCCCAGGGCATGCTGGTGGGCGGCCCGGGGGGGATGCGCAGCGCGGTGCGCATCGCTGAACTGCGTTACTTCCGCAATTACAGGGACGACGTTACACTGGACATCCGCCAGATGAAGGTCGCGCTCAAGCAGCTCCGGCAGTTGAACCGGGCCGGTCCCGAGGACGAGCTTGACCTGGATCAGACCATTGACGCCACCTGCAAGAACGCAGGCGAGCTCGAGTTCAAATGGAAAAGACCTCGCAAGAACAGCATCAAGCTGCTGCTCATCATGGATGCCGGCGGATCAATGGAGCCATATGCAGACCTGTGCAGCCAGCTTTTCTCAGCGGCCAACTCGCTCAGCCATTTCCGCGCATTCAAATACTATTACTTCCACAACTGCCCCTACGATGTGCTCTACAGCGATATCCAGCAGCGCAAAGGGGAATCTATCGAGCACCTGCTGAAGGTCCTGGAGCCCGACTATAAGGTTATCTTTGTGGGAGATGCCTGCATGGCCTATTCCGAGCTGATGGACCGCTTCGGCGATCTCTATTACCACGGGTATCAGAAACACGCCGGCATCGACCGGCTCAAGCAGTTCAAGGCCCACTTCACCCAT
>Ga0268276_1001821_pt1 | contig 19566 bp, 17 predicted proteins | sample saktaG_4_FD_190145 | JGI IMG/M metagenome (GOLD analysis project Ga0268276, IMG submission 190145) | Saline water microbial communities from Sakinaw Lake, British Columbia, Canada - sak_2010_1_5_45m | ecosystem: Environmental > Aquatic > Non-marine Saline and Alkaline > Saline ... | reverse complement strand
ATGTTAGTAAGTTTTTATCCAATTCCGGTAAAATCTATGATTGTGAGTATGTTTTTTGAATTCTACCAATTTTACCTTTTTACGAGGTTGTCAAATTTAAATTTTCTAAATCTATAATCAACCGATAAGGAGATGTGATTATGTCACAAAAATTCATTTTTTCGTTAACAATTTTATTAATGTTAGGCATTTGTCAGTTGACAGCTTCAACAGAGATAATCGCACATCGTGGCGGGGCATCGCTTGCGCCGGAAAATACCCTGGCTGCGTTCTCAAAAGCCATAGAAGTTGGTGCCGATTATTTTGAACTTGATGTAAGAGTTTCATTGGATGACTCATTGGTGATTATACACGATGATACCATAGATCGTACCACAAACGGAAGTGGCAATGTTAGTTCAATGTATTATATCCATTTACGTTATTTTGACGCCGGTTCATGGTTTGGGGAAGAGTTTGCAGGTGAGAAAATTCCTACATTAGCCGAAGCGCTTGAGCTGGCCTTGGCCAGTCCTAATGAAATCGGTGTGGTTATCGAAATTAAAGCTATCACACCAACAATCGTTCAAAAAGTAATTGACGAAGTACAGAAACGAAACATGCAGGACAGGGTCATTATCAGTAGTTTTATTTTTGAACAGATTGAACAGTCCAAAAAAATTGACTCCTCTATTCCAGTCCAGCTATTTGCAACCATTATACAAGAAAATATAAACCAGGTCAGTAATATTGGGGGTGAATGGGTTGGTACGGGCGGAATAGTTACTCAGGCCCTGCTCGACTCGACGCATATCAAAGGTATGTTTATGAATAAGTGGACAGTTAATAGCGCTGATGAAATGCTTCACCTTATTGACCTTGGTGTTGATGCTATTACAACAGATTACCCACAAACAGCCATTGCAGTTATGGATAGCACCCCACCATCCGATGTTGTGATGATGGAAGCAAAAGTAAATATCACCAAAGTAAAACTAAGTTGGGATGCGGCTATAGATATGGAAGGCGGTATTAATGGATACGAAATATACAGAGATACTACGGCCAGTGCTACAACACTCCTGACAACGGTTGCCGATACAACATCTTACATCGATGAAACCCAGCAGGAAGAGACCACTTTTTATTATCGCTTAAAAGCGAAGAATGTTGCCGGTTTAACCAGTTTAAATTACAGTAACGAATTAAGCGCCACAACTGAAATCGATAGTCGACCTCCAAAGATTGTGGCAATCAGTTCGTTTGGTGAAGCAGATAAAATAGTTGTGAAATTCAGTGAGTGGGTTGATAAAGCAACAGCTGAAACAATTGAGAATTACCAAATTAATAATGATGTTACCATCAACAGCGTTACTTTGACGCTCGACTCACTTTCGGTTATTTTGAATACATCGGCCCTTGCCGAAGGCACAGAATATACATTGAGTATTACTGGGATTGCTGACCTGGCCACGATACCGAATCTGATAGTTGAACCTGAAGTTGTTGTGTTTATGCATACCAACTTTCTCTCTCAAACAATAGCCGCCTGGGACTTTGATCAGGGCGAGGGACAGACACTGACCGATGTAACCGGAAATTCAAATGACGGGACAATAATGAATGGTGTGATCTGGTCCGGAGGATATGTGGCAAATGGCCTGACCTTTGACGGAGTTGATGATTATGTGGAAATAAACAGCACCGGGCTTGCTGCAAGCGGAGATGCGGTATCCATTTCAGTATGGGTTAATCTAGCCTATTTACCGGCTGAATTACCCACCGCGTACGGACCGATCTTTGATTCTGAAACGGACAATTATGTACTTTATGAGGACAGAGGTAACAACGAACTGCGCTTCAAAGTGACCACGAATAACAGCGCTGAACGACCCGGAATTCCAGCCGCGGATTTAGTAATAAATGAATGGATCCACATCATTGGCGTCTATGACGGCACGAAAGCAATGGTATATTTAAATGGTGAGTTGAAAGATACACATAATCTGACAGGAAATGTTAGTGCTGGTCAGGCAGTGACTGTGGGTCGCACCGGAACCTCCTATTTCGAAGGTAGCATGGATAATATTTATGTATTTGACCGCGCTTTAAATGAAGATGAAGTCGCTTTCTTATATGTGGATGCCAGGACCGCGATTATTGACGAAGAGCCGCCTCAGGTTCTGAACGTTACATCCTTTGGCTCAGACCCAAAAGTATATGTTCAGTTTAATGAGAAAGTTGATATCTTTTCTGCCGGGACGATTTCAAATTATACTATCGACAACGGAGTTACAATTACAAATGCAAAAATATGTGTCGGTAATGAAACTGTTATTTTAAGTACTTCGTTGCTGTCAGATGATGTGGCATATACCCTGACCGTTAGCAATATTGAAGATCAGGCGGAAGAGCCTAATATAATTGACCCCGGGACGATGATTAGTTTTTCTTACAAAATTTTTCCTGAAGGATTGGTGAGCTACTGGTCTCTAGATGAAGGGATTGATACTACGGCTTACGATGGTACCGCAAATAATAATAGTGGTATTTTAAAAAACGGTACTCAATGGGCGCCTGCTAAATTTGGAAATGGACTATGTTTTGACGGTGTCGATGATTATGTTTTAATTCCCAGCTCACCCAGTTTGAATATTGATACGAATACAGTGACGCTATCTCTTTGGGTAAAACTTGATTATTTACCAGCTGATATGCCTGGGCCTTATGGACCTCTATATGATTCAGATTCTGATAATTATGTTATTTATGGGGATAGAGGGAATAATGAATTACGATTTAAAGTAACAACCGCTTCATGGTGGGCAGAAAGACCTGGTATTCCGGGTTCTGATTTAGTGGTAGATGAATGGTTGCATATTGTTGGTGTTTACGACGGCAGCCATGCTAGTATTTATTTAAATGGAAAGCTGAAAGATTCACACACTTTGTCAGGAAATATAATGGCAAATTCCGGAGATATATTTTTAGGAAGAACCGGAACTACATATTTTAATGGTGAAATTGATAATATACAAGTTTACGAGCGTAGATTAACTGAACAGGAAGTCGCTTATTTATATTCCGGTACTAGTGTGCCCACTCTATCCGTTAATAAAGTGGAAGAGATGACAGTATCGCTGTCGTGGCAACATCAGGCCGATCCGGTACAGGGTATTTCAGGATACAAAATTTACCGGGACACTACAGTGACAGCATCAATATTGATAGCAACGGTTGGTGATACCGCCGAATATATTGATTTTACCGCTCAGGAATTCACAGATTTTTATTACAGGATCAAATCGGTAGATGCTGCGGGCATAGAAAGTGATTATTTCAGCAATGAAGTAATGGCCACGACCGGGGCCGATGTAACGCCTCCGGAAATAGTAAATGTAATGACAACAGGCGAAGCGAACAAAGTCCTTATTCATTTTTCCGAGCCGGTTGACAGTACTCTTGCCGAAGACATTGCAAATTATGCTATCGATAACAGTGTGGTCATTAACTCGGCAAAAATATCAGCCGGAAATTCAAATGTGATGATTGATGCAACGGGACTCGTTGCTGATGTAGACTTTACCATTACGGTTAATAACATCACGGATATGGCTCAAACTCCGAATACGATCGTAAGCAATACTCAAAAAACATTCAAATTTTATCCTTACTTTGATAATTTGATTAGTTACTGGCCGCTAGATGAAGGTACGGATACGGTTGCTGTTGATATTACCGGCAATGGAAATAACGCGGCAATATTCAATAGCCCGGCCTGGGTTGACGGCGTTTTTGGTAATGCCCTGCGTTTTGATGGGGTGGATGACTATGTAGAGATCCCAAATTCTCCTCTGCTGAATATTGATACAAATGAAGTGTCCTTGTCACTTTGGGTAAAACTGGATTATCTCCCCACAGAAATGCCTACCAGCATTGGACCGATCTACGATGCGCCTTTGGATCGCTACGTGTTTTATGAGGACAAAGGGAACAAAGAACTTCGTTTCAAAGTGACAACAACAAATGGAGCTGAACGTCCCGGTATTCCGGAAGCTTATCTGAAGAAGGGTGAATGGTTGCATATTGTGGGTGTTTATGACGGTTCACAGGCAATGATTTATCTAAACGGTGAATTAATGGATGCCCATACCAATCTTACGGGGAACGTTAAAGCGGATCAGATAGCACGGTTAGGGCAGGATGGCAGCCATTACTTTAATGGTGAAATTGATAATGTACAGTTGTATAGCCGGGCCTTAAGCAAAGATGAGGTTCAGTTCCTCTACACTGGTGATAACTATCCAGTGAGCATTCGTGAAAGTGAAACCATACCAATGGAGTATGCGCTTTTACAGAACTATCCCAATCCATTTAACCCGATGACAACAATGAGTTACAATATTACGAAAAAAGGAAAAGTTACATTGTCTATTTATGATGTATTGGGAAGAAAAGTTATTGACCTGGTTAATAAAGTCCAAAACCCGGGAGCCTATGAAATAATCTGGAATGGCCGTAATAACAATGGAAACCAGGTAAGTAGTGGAATTTATTTTTATAGAATTACAGCAGAAGAATTCACGGATATAAAGAAAATGATATTGGTTCGTTAATGGGCCTAAGTAAATCGTCTATGGATCACAGTTAGCAAATATAAATATAACCTTACTGTATATAATTCTGTAGAAACAATTAAAAATAAACAAAATGGGTATTTCTCCTAAGGAGAAATACCCATTTTAAGTTTAACGGAAACATAAGTGAACGTGAGTTCGATATAAGGATCAGCAGAAAGCGAGTTGGTTAGAGGATTCAAATTCGCACTTAATCCGAGGTTTTTTGGGCAGGAAACAATAGGCAACGAGTCCCGCCAGCAGATTTGTCAGAAAGTTGATAAAACTTCGATGTCTGGAATGTTCGATTTGACAGATATTTTTCAATTCATCACTCACAGATTCAACCAAGGCTCTTTTCCTGAGAAAGATTTTATCGGTCATATTCATAGAGGTGTTTTTTATATTCTTTCGAATTTTAGTAATCAGATGAATTCCACTGACGAAGAGTGTATTAAAGAGGGATTGCGAAATATAGCCTTTATCGCCAAAGAGTTTACCCCAGATCTGTTACAGCATCTTTCCAGCAATTAACGGTTGTCTGTCATCGACATTTGCCTGAGTAAGTACAAAGTTGAGTAACTCACCCTTGTCGTTGATAATGAGGTGTGTTTTTTCCAAAGGAATGCCCTTGGCAGAATCCGAAGAACCAACCGATACTGCAATGTCCTCTTTGGGCAATTCCCTTAAAGACTTCGTGAGACTGAATTCGACGATTATAGCAGACTCTTAGAGGGGTGAAATCCACAAATGAAATTCCCGTGCATGCTCCGACAGATTGCTTTTTCAAATCAATGGCTAATGGAAATATTACGGATTGGGATAATTCAACAAATCAATTATAGAATACAGTTTGTGGAAATTTAGAATGTAAATGCTTTTGCACTTAGAACAGATAAAAATGTTTCAGATGTCGATAGCCACTCAAATGGAAAACGATTAAAATGGTCACAACCTCACTGGCGTATAGATTATATTTCCGATTACGATGTCTGTGGACCGGGTTTAATTGATTTTTTTCATCATCTGATTGAAAGTCTTGTAGAATTCATCGATAGAAACGTAAATTTTAGGTAAATTTCAGTCAGTTTTTCGAAATATTTCATGAGGTTTATTTTTAGGTACACTTACGTCGAACTCACATTATCATTAATAAAACAGACCTGGCCAACCAATTACAAACCGATCAGACGGCAATAACCATTCGAGAAATTAATTCCGACGCACAAATCATCCTGACATGTTTCTGTAAAGTAGAACCAGATATTCTCACAGTCATTTCTAAATCTGCAGACCTTTCCGGCGAATATGCACTGTGCAGTGATCCGCATTACAGTATCCTGTTGCTTCGCAATAAATCGGTAACTATTGATAAATTAAAAACCGCTATAAATCCGGTCTCCGACGATATCTACAGATTGAAAGGTTTTATTGTCGCAAACAATGTTATTTACTATATTGACTATTCAGATTCCGGCTGGGAAGTGACACATGCACCGCAATCCGTTCATGAAACCAGCGTATCAGTTATTGTCAATGGAGAACATCGCAGAAAGGTTGTTGAGCATTTCCGAAATTTATACCTGCTATGAAACCATAAAACAAATAACGGTAATCAGGAGAACACATGGCAAGAGATGAAGAACTGTACAATGCAATTTTAAAGGGTGATCGAAATAGCGTTCAGACCATTTTTCAATCGGCGATTGATCAGAATCGGGATGTTATCGAATTACTTGACGAATCAATGATTCCGGCGATGCGGGAGATGGGTGAACGTTTTTCCAGAAACGAGATCTATGTCCCGGAAATGCTGATCGCCGCCCGCGCAATGCAGGCCGGTTTGACGTTAATCGAACCGATATTAGCACAAAACAATCACAAATCTCGGGGTACAATTGCAGTCGGTACTGTCAAAGGCGATTTGCACGATATTGGAAAAAACCTGGTCGTGATAATGTTAAAAGGTGCCGGTTATGATGTGATTGATATGGGAACCAACTGCGGAATTGAAAAATATGATGAAGCGGTATCTGCCGGTGCTCAAATCGTCATGTGCAGTGCCCTACTCACCACGACCATGACATATATGGAGCAGGTTGCGAACCATTTTAAAAATAATAATAATACAGTTAAAGTTGTCATCGGTGGCGCACCTGTCACTCAGAAATATGCCGATTCCATCGGCGCTCATGGCTACGGCCGCGATGCGAATGAAGCGGTCAAGATCGTTGATAAATTTTTTAGACCCACTGCTTGATTATTGGTAAACGAAATAACCCAACAATTATTATTAACCCAAATGTTTTGATAAAATCGACTATAATATCTCTTCATAATTATTGCAGTAAGCAACATAGAGCGCCTTTTTACCGCAGACTTGGATATTCCCTCCCGGACAATCCATATCCGACAGTACATGTGCAATGGTATGATCTTCAAAGACAATAAATTTTACTTTTTTATCTCCGGTTGCAATTATCACCTTAACACCATTTATTCCCACCCGATGAAAGCCATCTGACGATTGTTCCAGTTGGAGCATTCCGGAATCCTGTGCTATCCAGCCCATTGCTGGTATCCAGATATCCTGTTTCTTTTCATTCATAAACTATCTTTCCGATTTATCTAACTATCAATTTATTTAACGAAATAACCTATTAACTTCATGAAACATATACCAGTTAATTTATACGGTAATTTGGACATATTCGATATACAAGGAGTAATCGATTTCATCAACTTTATTTAATAGACCATAATTGTATAAAACGGAAATTATAAAAAATTGCATCCAGATTCCTCATTGCAGGTTTAGACTATTTTATATTAATATATTAACGTGTTTAATATACCAATAGGACGACGAATTATGCAAAATAAACGAACAAATGATGCTCAGATCAAATTAATACTGGCCTGCATCATACTGACGATAACTTCTTTATACAGTCAGGCTCAACCCGTCTACCATTATACAATCGATCTCAACGATGTACAGCACGACCGTATTGAGGTTACTTTGAATTGCCAGGATTTTGTCAGTGACCAACTGGTATATCACTTTCCGAAAGTCGTTCCCGGTACTTATGAAGTATCGGATTTTGGCCGGTTCATCCATAAGTTCGGTGCTTTCGATAAAGATGGAAAAAAACTGCACTGCAACAAAGATGGTAAAAACAGCTATATCATTTCTGATGCGTCCCGGCCTCATACAATCAGGTACTCGGTCAGCGATACCTGGGACATGTTCATGGGTTTAATCCGCATATACCCGATGGAGGGAACAAATTTTGATGAAGGCACTAACTTTGTTATTAATCCCTTTGCCGTATTCGGATATTTCGAGAATTTTGTAGACTGTCCGGCGAATATCCGTTTTACAAAACCGGCCAATCTTTATGGCGTCTCAGCCCTGCCGCAAACCATGATCAGTGACGAACAGGTCCAATTTCAGGCCTATAGCTATCACCATCTGGCCGACTGTCCGATCATGTTCGCTCCACCGGATACAGTCCGGTTTAATGTCCGTAATACAGAAGTATTGATTGGAACTTATCACGATACCAAATCGATATCCTATGCCGAAATAGTTCATAAAAGCATCAATCCGTCCATGGAAGCAGTCGGATCTTTCCTCGACTCGCTTCCCGCCGATAACTATGCCTTTATCTACTATTTTAAAGACACCGAAAAACTGGGTGAAATAATCCAGAGTAAGCATTTTAAAATGCTGCGAATTATCGGTTATTTATTGAAAAATGGTGTGCCGATTGGAGGCGCCCTCGAACATAATAATTCAACATTCGGGTATTCCATCGATATTGGTGATGCATTTTTAGATCAAACAATGGAAATGATCGCCGGCATGTCAGTCCACGAGTTTTTCCACATTATCACTCCGCTGAATCTGCACAGTCAGTACATCGATAATTTTAATTATATCGACCCGGTTATGTCGAAGCATCTCTGGCTTTATGAAGGTGTCACGGAATATTTTTCACGGCTGGTACTCGTCAGGTCAGGTCTGAAAAGTCCAAAGGAATTCATTGTCAAAACCATGCAAAAAAAACTGGTCAATGGCGAGAAATTCCCCAATGAGAAAATGTCTTTCACGGAATTCAGCGCCAATGTACTTGAAAAAGGGTATAAGCGCCAATACATGCAGGTTTATCAGCGCGGGGCTGTTTTGGCGATGCTGCTGGACATTGAAATCATCCGCTTGACTGATGGTGAAAAGACTCTCCTTGATGTAATTTTGGAACTAATGGTAAAATACAACAAAGATCATCCTTTTAACGAGGAATCATTCTTTGATGAATTTGTAACCTGTGTCCATCCGGACCTGAAATCCTTTTTTGATAATTATATTGATGGCCGTGAAGAAATTCCCTACCAGAAAATCTTTGATGCTGTAGGCGTGGAATATTACCCGTCGATCGATGAGAACCGGCCACTTTATCCGATTCGGGAAAATAAAGTCAAATATAGTCGAACGGGTATCGTGGAAAGCTTAATCATTAAAAAAGTCAAAAAAGGTGAATTTATCGGATTTCAAAAAGGCGATGTCGTCAACCGGAATATCTTTTATGACTATTTCAAAGATGAAACCGGGCATTATCTTCCCGAAGATTCACTGGTGGAAATTCCCGTATTGCGAGACAATAATGAAATCACGCTGCCGGTTAACATTAAGTATGTCGAAAAAACTACTGAAAACAAAATACAGATTAAAAATGACATGCCCCCAAGCCAGGAACGCTTCTATAATATCTGGTTGGGAATTGAAAATTAATCTCGTCAATTTGCAGACAATTTCGGAGTAACTATGAACATTGTTGTACTGGATGGACACACACTTAATCCCGGCGATTTGAGTTGGGCGGAACTGGAAAAATTGGGAACGTGTCGTGTTTTCGACCGGACTGCACCCGAAGAAGTACTTGAAAGAGCCAAAGATGCCGATATTCTCATCACAAATAAAGTTGTTATCGGAGCCATGGAGATTGAGCAATTACGGAACTTAAAATATATCGGGCTCAGCTCGACCGGATATAATGTAGTGGATATTAAAGCCGCCGCAAAGCGTTTCATCCCGGTGATAAATGTACCGGCTTACAGCACACTGTCTGTGGCCCAGCTGACATTTGCCCACATTCTCAATCTCTGTCACCATGTCGCAGAACATTCGAACTCCGTTAAAAACGGAAACTGGTCAAAATCACCGGATTTCTGTTACTGGAATTTTCCGTTAGTAGAATTAGAAGGTTTAACCCTTGGAATTATCGGTTTTGGCCGGATTGTCCGCAGTGTTGCTGCTATTGCTGAACAATTTGGAATGGAAATCCTTATTTACGATATTGCCCCATCATTGGAAATATCGACAAATCTTCAAAAAGTGACGCTGGAAACCCTTTTCCAGAAAAGTGATATCATCACACTCCATTGCCCGCTGACTTCTGAAACAGAACATATTGTTGATAAAAATCATTTAAGCATGATGAAAGTATCCGCTTTTCTAATCAACACCAGCCGGGGAGCACTTGTTCATGAACAGGATTTAGCCGATGCTTTGAATAGCGGAAGAATCGCCGGCGCCGGTTTGGACGTGCTTTCCAATGAGCCTCCCGAGCCGGATAATCCGCTCCTGTCCGCGAAAAATTGTTATATTTCCCCCCACATTGCCTGGGCGACGAAAGCAGCCCGCCAGCGATTGATGAACGCCGTCATCGATAACGTTCGGGCTTTTTTGGATGAAAAACCAATTAATGCAGTGAATAAACTGAAATAAAAAATATGTGTATGCAAATAAATGAAGTTCACGAAGTCATGGCCAAATCCATCCTGCGCAACCACAAGCGCATCGATTCCTGGTTCCTGTCGCGCTATGGTATGAATCTCTATCGCGGCTGCACCCATAACTGTGTTTATTGTGATGGTCGGGCAGAGGATTACTATGTGGCAGGAGATTTCGGAACAGATGTAACAGTCAAAACCAATGCCGTCGAAATTTTACAACGTGAACTCGATCCCGGTCGGAAACGCAAGCCCCTGAAACCGGGCTTTATCATGCTTGGTGGCGGTGTTGGCGATGCCTATCAGCCAGCCGACAGGAAGTTTGAATTAGCCCGAAAAGTATTAGAATTAATCCATCAATTCAATTTTCCGGTACATATCCTGACTAAATCGATTTTAGTTAAAAGAGATATTGACCTGATCAAAGCAATTAATGTAAAAACCAGGGCAATTGTCAGTTTCAGTTTTTCATCTGCGGACGATGCAATCAGTCAAATCTTTGAGCCGGGCGTATCATCACCCAGCGACAGGCTCGATGCAATTCGGTTCTTCAGGAATGAGGGGATTGCCTGCGGAATGTTCCTCATGCCGGTGATTCCAACCATCTCTGACACCCGTGAAAAGATGGAAGACGCGATAAGGAAAGGTATTGACGCGGGAGTTGATTTTATAATATTCGGTGGTATGACCCTGAAAGAAGGTCGCCAGAAGGCTTATTTAATGGATGTTATAAATGAGCACTACCCTGATTCCCGCAGCTTCTATGAACATATTTACCAAGGCGATAAATGGGGCCAGGCTTCAGGAGAATATTATGCTGCAATTCACCAGACATTTAAGACAATTGCAGACTGCTTTAACGTTCCTATCCGCATGCCTTTGAAACTGTATCAGGATATCATCGATGAAAACGACCGGGTAGTAGTGATTCTGGACCATATCGACTATTATCTGAAGATGTCCGGTAATCGCTCATCCTATGCTTATGCTGCGTATGTAATCTCACGGATTGATGAGCCGATATCTTCTATGAAATGGAATCTTCGTCACTTGAAAGGCATTGGACCAACAATCGCAAAAGTCATCCGGGAAATACTGGATACCGGTTCATCTTCACTCTATAATCAATTAATAAGGACTAATTATGCCGACAATCATTGAAAAACCTTCCATAATCAAATCGGCCGGTAATAAACCAAAAATCATCGAAGAATTTACCGGCAGAGTGAATTCCGAAACCAAAGCCCCGAGCATCGCTCGCATGCGTAGTCCCGGTGCCTGGATTGAACCCCGGGACCAGACACCGGAATTCGATGAGTACACCCGAACCTGGAGGCGCGGGAATATATCGCCGTTTACCTGCCGGCATTCTCGCCGGAAACGGTTCATCGGGATATAGGAAACCTTGAATCTTTGCGAAAGTTTCAAACTTTCACAAAGATATTATCTCCTACCTGACAAAAACCATTTTACTAGTTCTGCAATAATTGCCGCTTGCAATCCTGAAAAAATATATCCCCGAAGCAACCATATCGCCACTTTGACTTGTTCCGTCCCAATTAATCTGATACGAACCGGCTTTCTGATTGCCTTGCAGAAGTGTTGTGACTTTTTCTCCCCGCATATTATAAACAGATAATTCAACCAAACCATCATCCGGCAAATCATAGGAAATCGTCGTAACCGGATTAAACGGGTTAGGATAGTTTGGGTACAGTCGAAATTCTTTTGGAGCAGATCTTTTCATCGGTGTGGCTGATACGGGCCCGTGTAATTCGGTATTTCCACTATAGTCCACATCTTCAAGTTTATACCAGTATGTTACTCCATTGGTCAGGTCTTTGTCCATGTATTCATATTCATGCCGTCTGGAAGAACTTCCCGCACCGGGAATAAATTCATCATTAATAATTAAAAAATTTAACATTGGAATTTGTGCTGCGGTAGATATTGAAGCCGAGGTTTTCTATCTCACTTTCGGTGATCCAGCGTATGTTTACCTTCTCATCGCCTGCGGTAGCGGTGAAGGAGGTGAGAGTAACTGGCAAAGAACCGTCATTATCATAATATTCATAGGCGCCAATATCTGTAGCGCCATTCCGGTTCGCACCGCGCTGATCCTGTGATGGCGGGTCAACTCCGTTATTAGCACCACTATTTGATCCTGCATCGATTGCCACACTACTGCTGGTTGTCTTTAGTGTTTGAGTCCCATTGGTTGTGTTGTTGTCTGCGAGCGTCGAACTCAGATTGAGGCTGGCTTGCTCTCCCGTGATGTCACCGGTAGCTTCGAAAGTATAACCATAACTATCTTCCACTATATTATAGCCATTGTCGGTGACTATTTCGCCACTTCCGTAATAAAAATCATCACCATTTCCAGTTGCTGAATTATTAGCAAGGATAGTATTTTTTATGTAAAGAGTACCCCAAAATGCTAAGCCGCCGCCGTCGCTGCTGGCTGAGTTTCCGCTTACGGTACAGTTCGTGAGCGTAAGTGGGCCATGGTTTTTAATGCCGCCGCCGTATCTAGCAGTGTTTCCGCTTATAGTACAGTTCGTAAGAGTAAGTGTGCCCTGGTCTCGAATGCCGCCGCCGTTCTCAAACATGCCAGGGTTGCCGTTCCGGATGGTCATATCTTCTAAGATTACTGTTCCAGTAGAAATATTAAATACTCTGTAAGTCGCTGTGTTTGGATCGGCATTAGCTTGTATTATTGTATTCCCTGCACCTGTTCCGGTAATTGTGAGATTTTTACTAATTGAAAGTTCAGACGAAAGTGTGATAGTGTAATCAGCATCGAATGTGATTTCTTCACCAGAACCAACATCCACAATTGCCTGACGTAGAGAACCTGCTCCGGAATCATTATTATTGGTAACTGTCTGATTTGCTGCCATTAGGTTTGCACATAATCCTAATCCAAGGATTACAATTGTAACAAGAATCATAAACTTCTTCACTTCATACTCCTCTTAATTTTTGATAAAATCTTATAAATCATCATTTGAACGTTCATTTCTCTTTTTTACCTTTTGCCAAAGGCCTGTCTACCGACCAGGCAGGCATCCTTTTGGATAAATAATCTATCACCGAGCTGGATGCAAAATAAAACACAATAATAATCCCGATTAAGATGGTGGGATACGCTAAAACAACCCTTAAACATGTGACTAATGTAGAAGTGAAAAACAAAATAGTCAATTTATTTTATTCCCAGGGGTTCTTCATTTGAACACCGATTTCGTTTTAAGAGGGATGTGTCATGAGTGAGCTCATGACACAACTTTCGACAACAACTTTGCGAAAGTTTAAGATTTTTGCAAAGATAGATTTATAAAATATGAATTCTCTACTTACACTGTTTCGAGGTGTAATCCCTCGAATTTAGTGGCACTTACATCCGGAGTCACCGTGTTCGTTAGCGGAACAGGACCCGCCACCGCAGCAGCCACCGGATTTTTGCTGATCTCTCCTGGCAAAAAACACCACCGTCATTACAACGGCAAACACCAGCATTACAACAATCGATAAACCAAGTATTTCTAACATAATCTCAGGATTTCTTTTTAGGTTTCCAGCGCCAGTTTTCGTAATAATCCCAGCTGAAAGATTCCATTTCCCGGGTACGCTCATTCAGGCAGGCTTTGGTGACATCACCGGCTGACAGGATACCAATATATTTGCCCTCTTTTTCAATAAAAATATGACGAACCCGTTTTCCCAGAATTTTATCTAATAGTAAATATATTGGATCATTATAGGGGGCGCTGAGCAGCTTCGTTGTCATCAAATCTTTAATCATGGTCTTTTCAGGATCCATTATTTTCTTAACGGACATTTTCAGCAAGTCCCGCTCGGTAAATATCCCGACCACCCTGTCACCATCTTTAATCACGATGGCGCCGATATTGTTCTTTACCATTGTGTTCAACGCATACATAAGTGTAACATCCTGCTGTACAGAGATCATCGGGCGGTCTTTTTCATTTAAAACATCTTCTGCAAACCTCATCGTTTACCTCACTTTTTTTGGTTTAACCAAAATCATCAAACATGATGTTTTCCGGTTCCACACCGAGATTATCCAGCATATGGATAACGGCGTCGTTCATCAGGGGCGGACCGCAAATATAATACTCACAATCCTCGGGTGCGGGATGATTCTTCAGGTACGAATCGAGCAGTACATGATGAATAAATCCGCATTTCCCCGTCCAGCGATCCTCTTTCAGCGGCTCAGACAGCGCCAGATTCCAGGTAAAATTATCATGGTTGTTCTGGAGTGCATCGAATTCTTCCGCATAAAAAACTTCCCGAAGACTACGGGCACCGTACCAGAAGGAAATTTTCCGTTTGCTGTTGAGACGCATGAGTTGATCAAAAATATGTGACCGCATGGGCGCCATCCCGGCGCCACCGCCGATGAAAATCATCTCTTTATCCGTGTCCCTGGCAAAGAATTCTCCATAGGGACCGGAGATGGTGACATTATCACCGGGTTTGAGATTATAAATATAGGATGACATTTTTCCGGGGGGCGCATCGGGTCTTTCCCGCGGTGGTGTGGCAATCCGCACATTCAGCATGATTATGCCTTTTTCCTCAGGATAATTGGCCATCGAGTAGGCCCGGACAAGCTCCTCATCCACATCGGAAACATACCGCCATAAGTTATTGCGGTCCCAGTCTTCCCGGTACTTTTCCTCTATGTCAAAATCCGTAAACTTTGCTTTGTACGGAGAGGCTTCAATCTGTATATACCCGCCTGCACGGAAATTGACATCCTCACCTTCCGGCAATTGCAGAATTAATTCCTTGATATATGTGGCAACACCCCGGTTGGACCGAACTGTACATTGCCATTTCCGCACGTCGAATACTTCCGCAGGAATCTGCAATTTCAAATCTTCTTTGACAGCTACCTGGCAACTCAGACGGACGCCTTCGCGGGCTTCCTTGCGATTGACAAGCGCTGCTTCCGTAGGGAGTAACTGTCCACCGCCTTCGTTGATCACGCATTTACACAAACCACAGGTTCCACCGCCACCACAGGCCGAGGCTAAAAATATTTCATTATCAGCCAAAACATTCAGCAATTTACCGCCGATAGGCACTACAATGGATTTTTCAGGATCATCGTTAATCGTAATATTGACATTCCCGCTGGCAACCAGTTTTGATTTGGCGAAGAGAATCAGCGCCACTAACGCCAGTACGATCACCGTGAACATTACGACGCCCAGTACTATAAGACCTATTCCCGTCATGAATTTCCTTACAATTGAATTCCTGAAAACAACATGAAGGCAATCGCCATCAGTCCGACCGTTATAAATGTAATTCCCAGCCCTCTCAGCCCGGCGGGAACATTGCTGTATTTCATTTTTTCCCGGATTCCGGCTAACGCGATAATTGCCAATGCAAAACCGGCGCCGGAGCCCAGTCCAAACACCACACTTTCGGGAAAGTTATAATTACGTTCCACCATGAACAAAGAACCACCCAGTATCGCACAGTTGACTGTGATGAGCGGCAGGAAAATGCCCAATGCGTGGTACAACTTAGGCATAAATTTATCCAGTGCCATTTCCAGTATCTGGACCATCGCTGCAATAACACCAATATAGCTGATTAATCCCAGGAAACTCAAATCCACATCGGGTAAACCCGCCCAGGCCAGCGCCCCATCGGCGATCACAAAGCGGTAGAGCAAATTATTTACCGGCATGGTAATCGCCTGAACCACAACCACGGCCAATCCCAGACCAACCGCCGTTTCAACTTTTTTGGAAACCGCCAGAAATGTACACATTCCGAGGAAGAACGCCAGGGCCATATTCTCGATGAAAATCGATTTGATAAACAGACTTAAATAGTGTTCCAGCATCCCTTAATCCTCCTGTACCTGTTCCGGTTTCCAGGTCCGCAGGGCCCAGATAATCATTCCGATCAGAAAAAATGCGCTGGGTGGCAACACAAACAATCCGTTGGGCACATACCAGCCACCCTCGGTATAAACCGGCAGTACCTGAAAGCCCAGCAGCTTGCCGGAACCAATCAGTTCCCGGAAAAATCCTACAGTCAGCAGAACTACCGTATATCCCAAACCATTACCAATACCATCGAGAAAACTCGCCCAGGGTGGATTCTTCAGGGCAAAAGCTTCGGCGCGCCCCATAATAATACAATTAGTGATAATTAATCCGACATACACCGACAGTTGCTTACTGACATCGTAGGCAAATGCTTTGATAATTTGGTCGGCAATAATCACCAGCGATGCAATAATCGTCATCTCAACGATGATCCGGATACTACTGGGAATATGCTTGCGAATCAGACTGACCGACAAATTTGAAAACGCTGTTACGAATGTCACCGCCAGCGACATGACGATCGAGGTTTCCAATTTCGAAGTAACCGCCAGCGCTGAACAGATGCCCAGTATCTGAAAAGCAATCGGGTTTTCATTAAAAACCGGAGTCGTCAGTATTTTTTTCATTTTACTCATTGCAGTTCTCCGCTTTTTAACCGGTCGAGAAAAGGACCGTAACCGTTTTCACTGAGCCAGAAACGCACCAGCGCATTCACTCCGCGGGTGGTGATCGTCGCTCCTGAAAGACCATCGACCTGATAGATTGAATTGGTATCTGTTGGATCGACTTTTTCCTTAATTACCTCGATTTCCAATTTTCCGGTTTCATTGACAATTTTCTTACCAACCCAACTTTTTTTCCAACTGGGATTATCCACCTCGCCACCCAGCCCAGGCGTCTCGCCATGTTCGTAAAATGTGAACCCTCTAACCGTCGTCAAGTCCTTGTCCAATGCAATGAAGCCATACATCGTCGACCATAATCCTTTGCCATAAATTGGCAAAATAATTTTATCAACAATACCCTGTTCTTTGACCCAGTAGATTACCATATTCTTTGGAATTTGCCTGATTTGGGCAATATCCTGACCAGCATTGAGAGTCCGGTTATATTTCGGATTTTTGGCCATTGCCTTGATATCAAAGGTTTCCGGATTTAGCAAATCCGTATAGTTATTCTTTGATATTATTTTTCCGCTGCTCAGATCAATAATATCAGATTCAATCTTTTCATTAAACAAGTGACGGACATTGGCATTTTCCAAGGAAATATTGCCGGCGCTGAGAATATTTTTCAGTTTATCCAATTCCCGGTTTTTATCCTGTATAGACTTCAATCCCACAGCAGCCGATGACACCAGCACCGAACAAACCAGGCAAACACCCAACGCCACCAGAATCGTTTTACGCGTACTATCCGTTGACATGGCGGGCTTGCCTCCTTTTAATATTTGCATTGATAAAAATCCGGTCGATGATCGGCGCAAAAACATTTCCAAACAGTATTGCCAGCATCATTCCTTCGGGAAATGCCGGGTTAATTACCCTGATCAGAACGACAAGGAACCCGATCAAAAAACCGTATAAATATTTCCCCTTTTCCGTCATGGCCGCTGATACAGGATCGGTTGCCATAAAAACTGCCCCGAAAGCGAATCCCCCTAACACGAGGTGCCATACCGGTGTTACCTGAAACATAGGATTCGTGTCGCTGCCAATCACGTTAAATAGCAGTGACGTTGCAAGCATTCCAAGCAGCACACTTAAAATTATCCGCCAGGAACCAACTCCGGTATAGATCAAAATCGCCGCACCAATCAAGCAGGCCAGCGTCGAGGTTTCGCCCATTGATCCCGGAATAAAACCGATAAATGCATCCCACCAGCTTGTGCCAAATTGTAAAAGCGGATCGGCCAGTTGTGCTAAGGGTGTGGCCCGGCTGACACTATCCACCGCCACCCAGACTTTATCACCCGATATCTGGGCCGGGTATGCAAAAAATAGAAACGCCCGGCCGACCAGCGCCGGATTCAGGATATTCATTCCAACGCCACCAAAAACCTCTTTACCAATAACTATTCCAAAACTGATTCCCAGCGCTACCTGCCAGTAGGGAATACTAGGCGGCAGGATCAGCGGAAACAGCAGACTCGTCACAAAAAAACCTTCGTTAATTTCGTGTTTGCGGACGCTGGCAAAAAGCACTTCCCAAAATCCGCCAACAGCCAATGTCAGGATATAAACCGGAAAAAAATAGAGAGCGCCGTGAAGTATATTCGCCCAGATATTCTGCGGATTAAAACCAATCCCAAGCCAGCTGATCACAGCCCGTTGCCAACTGCCCACCGGAACAGTCGATAGTCCGGCAATCGCCAGGTTGGCCTGCAAACCCGTATTATACAGTGCCACCGCAATCGCGGGAACCAACGCTACCATGACCGTCACCATCATGCGTTTAAGATCCATGACGTCGCGAATATGAGACGTCGACCGGGTAACTTTATCCGGCGAATAGAAAAAAGCGTCAATCGCTTCGAACAGGTAATAGAGTTTTTCTAATTTTCCGCCTTTGTGAAAATGCTTTCCCTGTTTGTTCAGGAATTTTCGAAATGCTTCCACTAGCCTTCCTTCTCGATAAGCGTTAACACTCGCCGTAAATTTTCTCCATGCTCGATCTTTGACGGACAGACGTAGGTACAAAGCGCCAAATCTTCTTCCGCTAATTCCAGGCAGCCCAGTTTCTCCGAATCATCAATATCATCGACCGCCAAAGCTCTCAATAAAAATGTCGGTAATATATCCAACGGCATGACCTTTTCGTAACTGCCGATCGGTACGATACTGCGGATACCGCCATGCAAATTTGTATTAAAATCAAATTTTTTACGTGGAAGCAGTTTTGACAGAACGATATTCTTCACTGAATAGAGATCGAAACCGGGACTCAGCCAGCCAAAGAGTTTGCGCACACCGCCTTCCGGAATTACCGTCACCTGCTGGTGATACCGGCCAAGATATCCCAGTGTGTCATTCGCATGATAACCGTGCAGCACCGACCCCGAAATGACCCTCTGATTACCGTCTTTTAATTCATTATTCGTCAAATCTGTAATGGACGCCCCAAGCCGTGTTTTCAGAAGACGCGGCCTTTTTATCGAAGGTCCGGCTAAGGATACGATTCGCTCGGTCAAAATCCTGCCGCTTAAAAACAGGTGCCCAATCGCGATAAGATCCTGAGCCATGACATGCCAGACGGTTTTAATCCGGGAAACCGGATCTAAAAAGTGAATATGCGTG
>Ga0268276_1001819_pt1 | contig 19576 bp, 18 predicted proteins | sample saktaG_4_FD_190145 | JGI IMG/M metagenome (GOLD analysis project Ga0268276, IMG submission 190145) | Saline water microbial communities from Sakinaw Lake, British Columbia, Canada - sak_2010_1_5_45m | ecosystem: Environmental > Aquatic > Non-marine Saline and Alkaline > Saline ... | reverse complement strand
GCGGTCTGTAAAACCAATGACATGATAAGCTTGCTCACCTTCCCTTATTCCTTTCTATCTCTGTTTGCATGACTATATCTATAATTTTATTATATTTGTAGTCAATATACAATGACATGCCCTTTTTATGTAGAATTACCTTACCACAAGTGAAAATTTCTATGCTCGTTGAAGCGCATAACATTTTATTTTTAATTTTCTTTCTTTTTTTCGCCTGCCCCGTTGAATCTCTTTTTATTCAACTGGGGTGTTTTTCGTGGTTAATATTTTTTAGCAAATTCGATAATATTTTACCACATTTTGCAGTTCGCTCCTTCAAATTGAATTTCTTTTTACTTGTCATTTGTCATTTGAAATTTTATTAGAAATTAGATATTTGTTATTAGAAATTCAAATTTAACAGGATGAAAATTATTTAACGAAATCATACTTTAACCTTGTTAGTATCTAATGCGAAGCATGTCTAAATGAAATTTTTGATTCCTCGCCTTTACGCAGACGAACGATATTTTCTTTATGACGATATATTATCAGAATTGCCGTACAGGTTGTCAAAATAAGGAGAGGAATTTCATCAAAATTGGGAATGTTACGAATGATCTCAACGATCCAAAAAGTTAGTACTGCAACGAGCGACGCAAGAGATATGTAACGGAAAAGCGCAGCTATGATGAGGAACACACCAAGGGCAATTAAAAAGGGAATAGGAAGCAAATTAAAATATACACCTGCACCTGTTGCCACACCTTTTCCACCTTTGAATTTCAGGAAAACCGGATAAATATGCCCGATAATTGCAGCGAGTCCTATTGCTACGATAGCGATCTGATAGGTTTGAGGATTTGTATAGTCAAGGCATGGCTTGATCCCGAAAATGGTTTGTTCGCAGGATTGTGTAAGTAGAAGCCGTCCGATCTCGACTGCAAAGAATCCCTTGAAAAAATCAAAAATAAGTGAAATTATACCGGGTACTACTCCGAGAGTCCTCAAAACATTTGTTGCCCCGATATTCTTACTTCCATGTTCCCGAATATCAATTTTTTTGAGGATCTTACCCAAAATAAATCCGCTGGGAATTGCACCCAGAAAATAGGATATGAGCAAAGCAAAAAGAAGAATCACAATTTATCCTTAAATTTTAATTTTATTGTGACACCGTCAAAACCGAATTCTTGTCGGATCTGATTTTGTATGTATCTTTTATAATTTTCTGTAATGAGCGTGGCATTATTCATGACAAATAGGAAAAGCGGGGGATTGGTATCGACCTGGGATACGTAATAGAATTTAACTCGTTTGTGGGAAGTGTGAGTTGGAGGATTCTGCCCAACGATCTTTTGAAGAAATGTATTCATGTCGTGCGTGGATATCCGCTTCTTTCTCTGCTGGTTCACATAGAGGATTAGGTCAAGAAGTTTCGTGACACGCTGTCCCGATTTCGCAGAAATAAAAATGAGAGGAGCGTAAGCTGCATAACTAATATCATAGCGAATCTCATCTTCATATTTTTTTGCTGTTTTATGATCCTTTTCGATCACATCCCATTTATTCATGACCAGAATAAGCGCTTTGAACTGGGATTGAGCATATTCAATGATCCGCTTATCCTGAACAGAGATTTCTTCCTGAGCATCGAGAAGAACAAGTACGATGTCTGCATCATTAATACTACGGAGACTTCTCAAGTTGCTGAAATACTCAATTCCAAACTTCACTCTGCTTTTTCTGCGAAGTCCGGCTGTGTCAATGATGGTCATATTATTGTTTTTATATTCAAAATTCAGATGTATAGAATCCCGTGTGGTGCCCGGAATATCATCCACGATAACAGAATTATGTCCAATGATCTTATTTACTAATGAGGATTTTCCTACATTCGGTTTGCCAACCACGGCTATTTTGATAGTATTTTCTCTGAATTGTTCTTCTATTTCAGAGCGAGAAGGTAATTTATTTACGATCTGATCCTGAAATTCTGAGAAATTTCTTCCACTAATAGCAGAAATACCGATAGGATCACCAAACCCAAGAGCCATGAATTCATAAACTTCCAATTCCTCTTTATCATTATCAACTTTGTTTACAGTTAAAATAACTTTATCCTGAACGGGGAAGAGCATTTTTGCAATTTGCTGGTCATAATCTGTAATACCGATCTTGCAATCTGCTACAAATACGATCAAATCAGCTTCCTCAATAGCAAGTTCAGCTTGAGCTCTGATGGATTGCGTCATTGTATCTTTTGTACTCGGTACGATCCCCCCTGTGTCCACAATGATGAAAGGATAGCCGTTCCATTCGGTTTGATAATATTTTCTATCTCTGGTAACTCCGGATTCCTTATCAACGATCGCAAGTCTTCTCTTCACCATTCTGTTAAAAATGGTTGATTTGCCCACATTTGGGCGTCCTACTATTGCAACGATCGGTATAGCCATAATTTAAGATTACAGTGGGGTTTTTGTGGAAAAGGTTGTCAAATATTTTGTGGATTTGCATGCATACCCCCAAGAAATATCAGATACGCTGGAATTAGAAGATATATGGAAGACGGAGGATAGAAGAGAGCTGGGTAAGCTCATCAAAAAAAGGGGCTGAATGTAATCAGCCCCTTTTCCAATTATTTATTTTCCTTATCTCATTATGATTTATCCTATGAAATGCGAAGCCTATTTCATCAGGATTAGCTTCTTTGTCTCTGCGATTTTGCCATTTACGATTAGGTTATAAAAATATACTCCGGGCGAAAGCTCTTTACCAGAGTTATCTTTACCATTCCAATAGATAGTTGCAGTTTCATCTTCATTTGTCAAAATTGAGGGTAGCATTCTCACTAATTCACCCCTTACGTTATATATTGAAACAGAAACAAGGGCTGAAGTGTCAAGAGCAAACTGGAATTGTGAACTTGTGCTTACAGGATTCGGCACATTCTTGAAATCATATACAACTGGCAGTTCTATCTGTGGTGGATTCACTGAAGGATCGGGAATGGTTATTTGTGCAACTCTATTATATACTTGCGAAATTCCACTGTAATCAATGCTTTCTAACCAGTAATAATAGGTATCTCCTACTTCTGTATTCTCAATTTCATCTTCATAGATATAATAATGTGGTTCTGAGGTAGAACCATATCCCGCTATCATCTCATTATTTATTTGTGCCGCATTAACAAAGTTATCATTATTCTTACTACTACGAAAGATATTCCAACCAATATTATCTCTTTCTGACTGAGTAGTCCAGTGCAGGACTGCTATATCATTGACACACTCAGCAGTAAAAGAGGAGAGCTCCACTGGAACAGTACCAGGTTTAGTACAGCCATAGCCATTGCATTTTGTTTTTGAGTTATAACATGATTTTCCATCGGGCGGCGACCAACTATCACCAATAAGCCCGTTACCATCCGCTCCAAGACAATCTATACATGTTACAGGACTAGTCGAACCCCCAGAACATCCACATGCAATATAACAAAGTCCATTTACTTTATCTCCTGATTTATCAAATCTACCTTTGTAAAGTTCGCCTTCAACCAAAAGTGTGGGGGAAGCGCTTATGTGTAGTCTTTTACCTATATTGATATTCTCTTTAAAGAGCATTTTTGCTTCATCCGCAGAACAAAGAGATTCAATTTCTTCCGGGTCAATTCCAGCATTAATAGCACTTATTTCCCAATCATCGCTTGCATAATTTTCAATCCTTGCAAGAATATAATACAGATACTGCTCAGGATAATATTCCTGCATTATTGTTTGGCGGATATCTTCATCTAATTCAGATTGTCCATGTACACTTGTAAAACTACCATCAGGTTTTACAGTAGCAATGAAATTAACATTGAAATCAATTTTATCGCCATATCTTTTAACAATAGGGATAATCTGTTTTAGAGGTTGAACAACAAATGGACATTGACTCATTATGAAGATGTCTAATTGGACTTTTCCATTTTGGTGCATTTTATCCAAAATGGTTTCCTCAAGGTTACTATTGTGTTCAAGTTCAGTATTAGAATTTTCTGTGAATTTATCATTTCGTAAGTTTGTGGTTGACTGGTCAGCACTTGAACGACCTTCACAACTTCCACTTCCTTCACGAACATCTAAAGATGAATAAATTTTGCCAGTATTATCTTCAAGATCGTATGGCCAATAGTCTGTTCCAAAAGTAATTACCTTTTCATAACCAAACTCTTTCAACTTAGTGGAAGCAATGCCGGCTATTTTTCCTGCTTTGCAATAGAGAATTACTAATTTATCTTTTGGAATTTCAAAGAGATGTTTTTCAATTTCATTGTGCGGAATTGATATGGCTGTGGGGATGTGTCCTCTGTCAAAATCTGGTCTATCTCTCACATCTATCAGAAGATAATCCTTGCTTCCGCTATCTATCATATACTCTAACTCTGGAGCATCAATATTTCGTAAGTTTGTCGTTGACAAGTCAGCACTTAGAATGCTTCCTGAATAGCACTGCATCAGTGCTGCTATGCAAAAAACAGCAATAGTTTTTGTTAATCTGTTGCTTATTATTCCTTTCATTTTATTTTTCTCCTTAGTTTTTTAGGTTATCATTTTAATGTTATTTACTTTAGACATCAGCAAAAGAATTTTAAGTAATACCGAATATTTAAATTAACCGAATTATATTCCAAACAAGATACATAGAGTTTGCTTTGTTTAATAATAGTTATGGTGGGTGAGAAGTAGTAATGATGTGATTTCCAGAGACAGAAACTCTGATAAATGTTGTTTCAACAAAAGGCAAATTGTTCCCCATTTTTTTTAGAAAACAATAACAATTTTTCATCTTTTGTCCCCTTTAGGTTAAAAAGAGATTTTTTTTCCAGATTGTCAAATTTTGTATTTGCTTTTTAGGAAGATTGTCTTATTCATTTTAATCCTTTGCTTTATTCTTTATACCAGAGGTATCAACCAGAGGCTTATCAACACTGGTGCAGATCTTTCGGAAATGTTTAATCCTGCATAACTATAACTATACAGGTTACCTAACTTATAAATTTTCATCTTTAACTATTCAATTTATTCATCTTAATTTTTCAATCTATTTTGGTTGAAAGATGTTCAAAAAACAAAAAAGGACGCAACTTCCAATTACGCCCTGTGCCATGGTATCACCAAACACCCGCCAAGCAAGACATAAGAAAGCGCGCCCACAATGGACACACCCTTCTAGTCGTTCTGCTTGGCATAAAAATTGGTGATTTTTGCACAGAACAAATAAGAGATGCGGTAGTTATATTTTAGTTAGCTATGTCATAGTTTGTCCTTCTTGTGACAAATTCCGATAAATTGGTTTCCGTGTTTCATGCTTATCCCGTTTCATTAAGTCTTTTTGTGATCGTAGAATATTTTTTGTCAAATTTTTTTGATTCTCCATACTCTTCTAATAAATTCGTATTCTCTCATTTGTCAATCTGTGTAAGTCTTCATTCTACTAAAAAAGAATAAATCACTGATGAGATAATTCAAATGTAACTCAACATTCCGATGTTGAGATGCGCAAGATTGGAATCTTGCGTTACTTCTTTATTTTAATTTTGAAATAACAATTCTTAAAATAGTTTCGTGATATTTCGTGTTAACCTCGTGAAATTTTGCAAAGCAGAAATCCCGATGAATTGGGATTATTTCACGGGGTAAATTTGCCTGATACGGCGTCCTATCTGGGCATATACGCCAGCTATAGGAGGAGGTGTGTGTTTTTCTTCAAATTAATACTGGATTCCCGTCTTCAATCCGCCAGCTGGCGGAGAATCTTCATCTGCTCATCAATTTTTATCTTGACATTATTCATACCATTCTTCTTCATTTCTTCACCCTCCAGGTGATTATTGTTTTTTATTTAATACCTTTATTCATATATGCTTGGAGGGTATTCAAGTTTCTTATGGAATTTACTAGGGGTAAGGATAAAAAATTTGACAAAACAATCTTGAAAATTTGAAAATGAATTAAAATTTGTGCAAAGCTTGAGTAATGTTCCCAACGATAAAAAATTCTAGCAAAAAACAAATTTATTTCTATTGATTATGCTATATTTTCTATATGTAAGTTTGATAACTCTATGAAAGTCAGAGATGTTATAAAATTAATTGAGAAAGACGGTTGGTATCTTAAACGAACTCGTGGAAGTCATCGTCAATATAAACACCATTTTAAAAAGGGACTTGTTACAATTTCTGGGAACCTAAACGATGAACTTGCACAGGGAACATTAAACAGTGTTTTAAAACAAGCAAGGTTAAAAAAATGAAATCATATTTAATAATTGTAGAAAAAACGAATACGGGATATTCAGCATATTCACCTGATTTAGATGGTTGTGTGGCGACCGGTAAAACACGAGAAGAGGTGCAACGAAATATCCGTGAAGCAATTGAGTTTCACATTGACGGGTTGTATGAGGAAGGATATGAAATACCCGAACCACATTGTTACTCTACATATGCTAAAGTTGCTGTGCCTGCTTAATTACTGATAATATAGGAAATATTACGGGTTTTCATCTCTACTTCAAAGTCAGACTGGATGGAAGAGCGATGGACCTACAAAAATTTTTGCCATAATTTTACAAACAGCAAAAATTAGGATTTTTGTAAGGATAAAAAATTTGACAAAACAATCTTGAAAATTAAAAAAGTAATATCTTATGAAAACCAAAGGAATTGACTAATGGAGAACATAACGCTTCCAAAAAACGAATATCTAAAGCTTAAAAGAGAGATACAACTCTTAAGCGATAATGATTTTCTTAAAAAAGTTAGAGAACTGATAGATATGCTGTTTGAAGAGAAATACAGTTTATTTATGAGTGACTATACTGATGACCTAACTGAATATTCCATAAATAATGAGAAAGACTGGAAAATTGACAAAAGTGAGTGGGACAATGTATAAGCAATCTGAAATTGTATTGGTTCCTTTTCCTTATTCCGACCTATCATATACTAAAAAGAGACCTGTCTTAATAGTTTCTAATAATGAATATAATCTGAAATATCCCGATGTTATTGTCGTGGTTATAACTTCTGTAAAACATGAGGGTGATAAATATTCAATTCCTTTATTAGACAAGGATCTTGAATACGGAGTATTACTTGAAAAAAGTTTTATAAAAATCCACAAGTTATTTACTATTAGCAAGCAAAAGATAATAAAGAAATTCAGTAAAATTCGTGAGGAAAAATTTATAAAAGTGTATAATATTGTAGTTGAGTTATTCAAAATAGAAGAAAGTGGAAATAAACTATGAAAAAAACTGACAAATATCGTTTAATCTGGATATTTGAATACAAATTAATGAGTTGTGTAAAATGAGGAATTTCGCTTCATCAGTCATTCCCACTTCTTTGTTTTTCATTCCCACGAAAGTGGGAATCCATTCCTTACAACCTGTCTTTTGCTGAGTATTTCCTCTATATGGATTCCCGTCCCCAATCCGCCAGCTGGCGGAGAAGACTGAAGCGCAGCGAAGTCGCATGGTTGTATATTTGTAAAATTTCCTTATTTCAGATTGGCAACGCAATTATCACACTCATGTTGAGCGCAGAACTGGTAGTAGAGCTGGATCATTCCCTGCTGCATTTGTAATTTAATGCGGAAATGTATCCCATCCTTCAGAAGGGTGTGCATATAATGAGTAATATAATTCTCGGATAATTTTGGTAAATCACCATACACCTTAAAGATCATTTTTTGCAATGTATCATAACGCAGTGTTTGAGCATATACATAACATACTGGTAGAATAATATTTGAGAAAATATCCCTGCACCGAGATGAGCCGATTGAAGGATGATCTTCTTGGCTTAATAGGTTTGAAAAATCTGCTTCAATTTTCCTTGCGTCAATTGTTTGGGTATCACCATAACTAAAAAGTGCAATGATCGAGTTAATCAAGTTTCCCTGCTTGAGAGCGGAGCAGATAAAAGGTGCGATCTGCCAGAGTCTGTTCACAGGATGATTCTGTGGACGGCAACGGAAGAAATTCCAGTCATCTTTTTGGAGTGTGCGATGCAATTTTGCATCAAATCGAGAACGTATTTTATCAAACCGTTGAAGGAGCTTTTCATCAACGAAAGAGAAGTTATAATCATGCAGATCAAATCCGCTTTTAAATAGTAAAATGCAAAAGATATCATTAAAATCCTTGCATTCATTCATGAAAGTTTTCAATTCCTGAAAAGGAAGCAGCTTCGCCAACTTGAAAAATGGCATTTTATTCTTGCCATATCCGAGAGCTTCAATTATTCCTTCATAAAGAATCTGATTAAAATCCGAGTTGTATAATTCTGCGGAAAAGCGTTTACACTTTTTTAGAAAACGTTCTTTTCCCAGAGAGAGGAGAATACGTTTCAATACATTTGAATCGTGTAAATCCTTTACCAGAAGGCATTCGATGGTTTTTTGCTGTGATGTATCAAAGGGTTTTTGTCCGTATCGTTTCCATAATTTGTCTATTTGCTCGTCAAGATTGAGCTGGAGTTCCAGTATAGGTATTTTGTTACCGCTTTCAGAGATCGTGAATTCGGCATTCTGGTCATTTGTAAAGACTACATGAAGGATCACATTATTATAATTTTTGTCCTCATGATGCTTGTGAGCTTTCCAATCATACTCATGCTTGTGTATTTCAACATCTCCTTGCAGTTTTTTGCCATCAAAGAGGATGATACTGTTTATGAAATCAGGTCCTGCATCGGTATTCCATTTACCTTGAAAAAGGATCTCTATCTTGGTTCCAGCAACAGTTCTAATAGTATCTTTGAGATGCTGTTCATCCCAGATATGATACAAAAAATTCTCTGCTATATATTTTTTCATGGTTACCTTTTATGACAGTTTTATAAAAAATGTAACTGAAATTTCGTATAAGTGGAAATTACTTAAAAAAATCATATTTAACCTTTTATAAAATCTACTGCGAAACTTGAGAAATGTACGATATATTTGTCAATTTTATTGTTATGATAACTTGTTTTTTCATTTAAAAGGTATACTCCCAAAATTTAGACACACATTTTCTATAGGGTCTATGAATATAGAAATTGCGTGATATTTTAGGTGGAAAATTATTTTAATATTCTCTTTGTGAAAGAACTTTTCACACGACTATTTCCTTCATGTCACATTGCGGTTCTTTATCATATAAGTTAACTGGTGGACAGAATAACAAACTATTTTAAATGAAAAGAACATTGTCATTCTGAGAGGAACGAAGAATCTATTCTTTGAAAACGAACCCTCAGCCTGTGATATTACACTTTACTAAAATAAATAGATACTTCACGGATGCATTCGCTACGCTCAGCACATGGTTTATACTGAGTAAAACGAATGTGTTCAGGATGACAACGTTTTATTTTGTTGTCATAACATGAAACCGAGTAAGGTTCAGGTTTATAATACTGAATTATAATAGTTTGTAATAGTACTCACATTGTTTAAATATTTCTATAGTAAGACAACTTAATTTTTCTACACTCGACTCGGGTTTTACATTGCCATAATCATGAAATTTTATGCGGGTATGCAAATTTTTTTCATATAAAATTTGACACAAGATTTGTAATGCACAAATTAGTTGATAATTACAAAAAAAAAATGTCATCCACGGAGGACGCATGACCAAAGCTGATTTAATTCAGGCAATTTCTCAGGAAACTGGAATTATTTTGAAAGATACTAAAATTATCGTTGATGCACTCTTGGATAATATAAAAGTCAGTATGATCAATGGAGAGCACATTGAACTTAGAGGATTTGGTACCTTCAAAAACAAGGTGCGTAAAGCACGCATCGCACGTAATCCCAACACAAAGGATCTTGTTCACCTACCAGAGCGAGTGGTCCCAACCTTTAAGTTTTCGAAATTCTTTATTGATGAAGTAATGGATAACAACTAATCATCTTGGAGTTGAAATGCCCTGCGGGAAAAAACGAAAAAAAGCAAAAATCAATAAGCATAAACGTAAAAAGAGACTAAAAAAGAACCGTCATAAAAAGAAATAATGGTGCTATGCTGATTTGAATAGCCCATGCATCTAAAAATGGAGTACGGTATATGTACAAAATATTAGCGAAACTCAGTGCTATTGTTGCAGCTATATTATTACTTCTTGGTATAATTGATAAGATATTCTTTCCTCACAGCAATATTCTGTTGCAGCATGAAAACTATTTCATAGCTGCAAATCCCTTTATTTTGTTTGGGATCCTCTTCTTTATTGCATCTTATATAAAGTCTAAGAAAAAAGAATAGTAAAATATTTCGTAAACGACATTCACTCTTAATAAAATGGTCGGGATGGCCGGATTTGAACCGGCGACTTCTTCGTCCCGAACGAAGCGCGCTACCGGGCTGCGCTACATCCCGACAGGGAATCAAAACCTTTGTATAAGAATCATCTGTCAAGAAAAAGCGGTGCTATGTCACGGGTACAAGGGATGAGAAAAAAGTATATCAGCTTTTCATTGACAAATATAGGCATCAGAGTAATATTTATTGTAAAAATTTAGGTTTTATGTATCTATGAAAGAGAAAATTTTAGAAGAACAGGAAAATACATTACCAATAATTCCCACCAGGAATATCGTTATCTTTCCCCAGATGATCGTCCCTTTGGTCATTGGAAGAACACATTCCATAAAAGCAACAGAAGAGGCGTACGGGAAAAGTAAAATTATCTTTTGTGTTGCACAAAAATCACCTGATACTCAAAAACCTCAGCAGGAAGATATGTACGAGATGGGGGTTGTGTGCCAGATATTGCAGATATTGAAAATGCCCGATGCGACCATTCGAATTCTGGTTGAGGGTTTACAACGCGCAAAGATCGAAGAGTTATATTTTTCTGATGATTATATGAGTGCTAAACTGGATCTTATTCCTAAAGAAACATTGAAAGAGACCTCGGAAAATATTGCACTCCTTCAAACACTGGAGCATGATTTTAAAGAATATGGAAAACTGAGCAGAAATTTCTCTGATGATGTGCTTATCACCTATGAAAATCTCAAATCAATGGATGATAAGGTTGATTTTATGGCGTCGAACATTGACCTCGATCTGGAAGTAATGCAGAAACTCCTTGAAGTCAACCTTATGGAGCGGATCTTCGATTTGATCGAGTATATTTCCAAGGAACTTGAGATATTGAAAATTCGCAAGAAAATTGCCGGCGAGGTGAGAAGTAAGCTGACTAAAACTCAAAAGGAATATTTTCTCAATCAGGAACTTAAAGCGATCCAGAAGGAACTTGGCTTTTCCGAAGACCAGAACGTTGATGTGAAGGATCTTGAAAAAAAGATAAATAAACTCCACCTTACAGTGGAAGCAAAAGAGAAAGCTGAATATGAACTGAACAAATTACGCAGGACTAATCCGATTTCTCCTGAATACTCAGTTTCTTTGAATTATCTTAACTGGCTCACTGACCTGCCGTGGAATAACCCAAAAAAGGGACGGTTTGATCTTACGCAAACAGAAAAAATTCTTGATGATGATCACTATGGCTTGAAAAAGATCAAAGAACGCATTGTTGAATATCTTGCAGTACTCAAAATGGTCAAAAAAGTGAAAGGGCAGATACTGTGCTTTGTCGGTCCCCCAGGTGTTGGAAAAACATCACTGGGACAATCAATTGCAAGAGCATTGAATAGAAAGTTCGTGCGTCTTTCCCTTGGTGGAGTACGTGATGAAGCAGAAATTCGAGGGCACAGAAAGACTTATATCGGTGCAATGCCTGGAATAATTATTCAGTCGATGAAGCGCGTTAGTGCAAAGAATCCTGTAATTATGCTTGATGAAGTGGATAAGATGAGCATGGATTTCCGTGGAGATCCGTCATCAGCATTGCTGGAAGTTCTCGACCCGGAGCAAAACTATGAATTTCATGATCATTATATTGAAGTAGGATATGACCTATCCCAAGTGCTCTTTATCACTACTGCAAACAATCTTTTTTCAATTCCTCCAGCACTTCAGGACAGAATGGAAGTGATTACCCTGCCCGGATATACAGAATTTGAAAAATGTAAGATAGCTAAGGGATTTCTTATTCCAAAACAGCTTGAAAAACACGGCTTCAACCATAAGATCAAAGTAGAATTTTCCGACAATGCCTTTCTCAAAATAATAAGAAATTATACACGTGAAGCCGGAGTACGAAATCTTGAAAGAAGTATCTCATCAGTTCTTCGTAAAATTGTGCGAGAGTATCTTAAAGATAAGAGGAAGAATTCCTATAAAGTGGCTGAGTCCAGTATCAGAAAGTATCTTGGTATAGAGAAATACCTTTACTCAGATGTGAAAAAAGAAGATAATATTGGCGTGGCAAATGGACTTGCATGGACTTCTGTAGGCGGTGTTCTTCTGCAGGTAGAAGCTGTAGTTTTAGAAGGAAAGGGCAACCTTTCTCTAACCGGGAAACTCGGTGATGTTATGAAAGAATCAGCCAGTGCAGCGCTGAGTTATGCAAGAGCTAATTATTCAAATTTTGGGCTTAAAAAAGACTTTTATAAAACAAAGGATATTCACATACACGTTCCGGAAGGTGCGATTCCAAAGGATGGTCCGTCAGCTGGGATTACAATAGCTACAGCCATCATCTCTGCCCTTTCCAAAAGAAAAGTACATGTGGATTATGCAATGACCGGCGAGATAACCCTCATGGGAGATGTGCTGCCTATTGGCGGGTTGGAAGAAAAACTCGTTGCTGCACAGCGAGCTAAGTTAAAAAATATAATTATTCCAAAAAAGAATTTTAGAGAATTGACTGAAATTCCAAAACAGATCAAAAAAGGACTAAATATTATTACTGTTGAAACAATGGATGAAGTACTTACTTATGCATTGCATAAGGACACAAAGGTAGTATAGATGAATTTTGAAGTAGTTTCAAGAACAAAGATCGAAGGAAATTCTGAGGAGTTAATCTTGAAAACCGAGAAAAATAATCTGCAGCTTCTTAGTTATATCCTGGAGACAGTTGAGGGGATGTGCCATTATACTACTGTGGTTAAAGAAAAAACCTTACTTAAAGTCGTCTATACCCTTGATTTCAAAAATGATGTTGATCAGATCCTACAATCATTAAAGGAAAACGAAGGATAGTTTTCATTCCTAATTCTAGATGGATCTCAATAAAAAAATTGAACAATTGATAGCAGGAAATGTAAGAGCAGCAGCCCAACTCATCACTCATATTGAAAATCAAAATAAGGTACAAGAGATTATTTCAACTATTTATCCTTACAAAAAAGAAAGTTATATTATTGGCATAACTGGAGCTCCCGGTGTAGGAAAAAGTACAATCACAGACAAATTGATCGAGCAGTTTAGAAATCATGATAAAAAAGTAGGAATTGTCGCCATTGATCCCACGAGTCCATTTTCTGGTGGTGCAATATTAGGCGACAGAATTCGACTACAAAAACACGCAACAGATAAAAATGTTTTTATCCGAAGCATGGGCTCCCGCGGTCATCTCGGAGGGCTTGCTCCGGCAACAAACAATGTTATTACGATCCTCTCTGTGCTCGGCTGTGACTACATTATTATCGAAACTGTAGGTGTCGGACAATCTGAGGTTGAGATAGTAAAATATGCCGATACAGTGCTCCTTGTGCTTACACCAGAATCAGGGGACAGCGTGCAAGTAATGAAAGCTGGCATCATGGAGATCGGCGACATATTTGTGATCAATAAATGTGATAGACCTGGAAGTGATAAAATAGAATCTGAGCTTAATATCCTTCAGCAAATAAGTGATATTCAAGCTGCTGAAAGACCCATTGTAAAGATCGTCGCTCTGAAAAATATCGGAATTCCGGAATTATATCAAGCTGTCCTTGATCATCAAAAATTGCAGCAGGAAAATAATATGCTGTATAGCAGACGCCGGGCTCGTATCAAGAATGAAATCATAAACAATCTGCAGCAATCGATACTATCTCATATCAAAAAGAATATTGTTTCAGACCAGGAAATTGATGATCTGATTGATGATGTATTTGACAATAAATCCGATCCTTTGACAATATCACTTTCTCTGATAGAAAAGTCCCAAAATAATTAAGAAACGGAGTGAACATGAAGCTTTGCGTGTTTGAAGATAATTCGTGGGAACAGTTCCTGCCGCTGTCATATACAAGAGCTTATTTTGACCTGAAATGCGGAATACTCAAACTCAGGCATAGGATCACGCGCTTTTATCCGGATCCTAAAAAATACATGCTCGTACGCGAAGAACTTAAGCGTCTATATATTTCTCGTTATCAAAAATATAAGGTCAACAGCTTTGATGAGGGAGAATATCTCTTCATAAATGGCAGGTTGCTTTTCGATGAACTGATGAAAGCAGAAGTTGATTCTCTCGAAGTGGGAACCGGTCTCTTCAATGATGATGTGTGTATTGCAGCACGAATTCGAATTGTACATGAAAGAGATATTTCAACAGAGCAACTATACGAGATTCTTTCAAGAATTACTAAAATCGACACAAAAATACAACCCATACAATATGTCTGGGAATTAGTTGCAAAGAACGAAGGTCAAATTGCACTCGATTACAAATATATTATCAAAAACAAGATAAACCATCATATGCAGGATGGAACTTTCCATGTGATGAAATCTTCTGATATTTTCTTTGGAGAGAATGTCACGATTGAACCGGGTGTCGTACTCGATGCAACCGATGGACCGATCATGATAGATGATAGCGCTCACATAATGGCAAATGCGGTTGTCAAAGGTCCTGTGTATGTAGGTAAAGAGAGTACAATAAAAGTGGGAGCAAAAATTTATAAGGGCACTTCGGTCGGAAAAGTATGTAAGGTAGGAGGTGAAGTCGAGGGAACAATATTTCAGGCGTTCTCAAATAAGCAGCATGAGGGATTTCTTGGTCACTCCTATGTTGGAGAATGGGTGAATATAGGCGCAGATACGAATAATAGCGATCTGAAAAATAATTATAATAATGTGAAAGTATTTTATTATCCTCAAAGAAGTTTTAAGGATTCAGGTTCTCAATTCTTCGGAGCGATATTTGCGGATCATGCAAAGACGGGTATAAACGCAACTTTCAACACAGGCATCGTTGTAGGAGTCGGTTGCAATCTGTATTCGTCTTTATTATTTAGTGGATTTATACCCTCTTTTAGTATTGGAAGCGTGAACAGGATGGGGGAATATCACCTAAAAAAGATGCTCGAAACAGCAGAAATTGTTAAATCCAGAAGAGGTCTTAAACTCAGTAATGAGGAGAAAAGAATTCTGGAAAACTGTTTTGAAAGATCAGCATCACTAAGAAAAATTTTTTTAAAGGTTTAGAAAATAATGAATGGTTTAGTAGAAATAAAATTCAAACGAGATGAAAAACGGTATTATGAAAATGTTCATGATATTGAGTTAAAAAAAGGTTTATATGTAATTGTAGAAGCTGAAAAAGGCGCTGACATGGGTCGTGTCGGCAATTTTCTAATCGAAAAAGAGAAGCTTGATCTCCCAGATAACTATGCAATTAAAAAAATTATCCGCACAGCAAGTGAAGATGATATCGAAAAGATGAACCGTATTCATGAAAAAGAGGAAGACGCGCGAGATAAATTCCTGAATGCATTAAAGGATCAAGTATTTGAAATGGATCTAGTGGATGTAGAATATCAGTATGACGGCAACAAACTTACTTTTTATTTTATTGCAGAAACCAGGGTGGATTTCCGCGACTTCTTAAGGGTTCTTGCACTGATCTTTCGAACCCGAATCGAACTTCGTCAAATCAACGAACATCAGGAAATTAAGAGACTTGGCGGCATTGGACCCTGCGGCAGAGAACTTTGCTGTAAAAATCTCAATCTCAATTTTAACCGCGCGACCATACAGATGGCAAAAGATCAGAATGTGAGTGTGACTTCATCTAAGATGTGCGGATTATGCGGAAAACTGCTTTGCTGCCTTGCTTATGAAGAAGAATTTTATCAAGAAGAAGCACAGAAATATCCGGAGATCGGCGAAGAAATTTTTTGTAATGATAAAAAAATGATTGTAGAGAAGAATAATTTTTTGACCAACAAAATCCAATTAAGAGATAAGAACGATGTGCTTACAACCATTAGTTTCGATGATTATCTGGAACAAAGAATTAAAGGGAAAAGAGCAAAATTCCCTATAAAAAAACTCAAGAGAAATAAAGATGAACAATATTAAATCAATCGCATTAGAGCTTTGGTCACTGGATGAAGATTCAACTTGCAGATGCAACGGAACTCATCAAGTTTGTCTTCAATGTGCAGTATGCGGATACAAGAATAATAACTACTCTCTCGTTGATGAAATGCCTGCACAGCAAGAGCTTGCACAGTATATCGATCATACAAATCTCAAACCCGATGCAACAAATGTAGAAATAATTAGACTGTGCCAGGAAGCACGAACTTATAATTTTGCATCTGTGTGCGTTAATCCCTATAATGTAAAACTTGCTAAAAGAGAAATGGACAGGCGCACCGTTTGTTCTGTTATTGGATTTCCTATCGGTGCAAATCTTCCACATACAAAATTAAAGGAAGCTAAACTCGCTCTTAAAGGCGGAGCAACAGAATGTGATATGGTTTTGAACATCGCTGAGTTGAAAGAACAGGGCTATAATTATGTGCTCACCGAGATCGAGAAGATTGCAGAGATCTGTCATAAAAATGGAGCGATCCTAAAAGTCATTCTTGAAACATGTCTGCTTAATGAAAGGGATAAGATCATCGCATGCCTGATCGCTAAAAAAGCTGGGGCTGACTTTGTAAAAACTTCGACCGGGTTTTCAAAATCAGGGGCAACTGTAGAAGATATTATGTTAATGCGATCTGTTGTTGGAGATTATATGGGTGTGAAAGCATCGGGTGGGATTCGTGATACTCAAACGGCACTCACTATGATACGAGCTGGTGCGAACAGGATCGGAGCAAGCGGAAGTCTTGCAATTATTGGGGCATAATTGAGAGTCATTCTTGCGGGGTACAACGTTGATATTTCCCAACTTCCTTCCAACAAAGTTCAATGCACTCCTGAAACTATTTCTGCTGCCTATGCGCGCATAAGCCGCTCAAAAAAATCGGTTGATGAGCTTCGGAAAGATGCAGTCCTCGATATAGAAAAAGCCCGAAGATCAAACAAAATGATCGTTTTTGAAATGGGGCACAGCTCTATTGCAGAGCATGCTGTATTTAACTTTGACATCATCGGTATATCCCGTTATCTTACTGAATTTGTACAGCGGACACGATTAGCTTCTTTTACGGAAAAATCTCAACGCTACGTCACCCTCGATGGTGATTATGTCATTCCTGAAGAAATTCAAAATGATGCTGAAATATTAAAGCATTATCAAGAAACGATCCAACTGCAAAATGATAACTACATCTCTCTTTTTGAAAAATTAAAGAGTTATTTTATTCGAACAACCTCGCTTTCCAAAAAAGATATTGAGGGTCAGGCAAAAGAGGATGCTCGTTATGTGCTTTCTATGGCAACAGAAACCCAGATGGGAATGACGCTTAATGCGCGAAGCATGGAACATCTTCTCAAACGTCTGTATGCACTCCCTCTTAATGAGGCGAAAAATCTCGCAGATAGTTTGTATGAACAGGTCAGGAATATTGCTCCTTCACTTATTCGTTATATCGAACCATCCAAATATGACACTCAAAAATATAAAACAGATGTCTTTGCAGAATTCAACAAGCCGATTGAGAAATGCAATTTAATATCCCATTCTGCACAGGCAGATGAGAGAATTATTGCAGGACTCCTTTTCCGCTCAACAGATACAGATTATCAAACTGTCTTTGAAGATGTGAAGCGCATGAACAAGCAGGATAAAGAGCAAATTATCCAGCGGTATTTGAGCGACATCACATGCTATGATTCCTTACCACGCGAGTTTGAATTAGTTGATCTTGTTTTTCAGGCGAATATTAGTTCTTCATGCTTTGCACAGCTCAAAAGACATAGAATCGCAACGATAATATCAACTGATTATGATCCTAAATTTGGATACACGATGCCAAAAAGTATTGATAAGATCGCGCAGAAAGATACTTTCCGAAATGTAATGAAAAAGTCTGAGAAAATGTATGAAATTCTTTCGGAAAAATATCCTGAAGTAAAGAACTATATTCTGACAAATGCCCATCACAAAGTTGTTTTATTCAAATGCAACATGCGGGAACTCTGCCATTTTGCCCGACTGCGACAGGATGCACATGCCCAATGGGATATTCGTGAACTGGCTCATAACATAATAGAAAAAGCAAAGGAAGTGGCGCCCATCACTTCAGTTTTGATATGTGGAAAAGATGTGTTTCCTGACGTGAATAATGCATTGTTCAAATAATTTATTTTATGGAAAAATTTGAAATAGAAAAATTATTAAAGTAGAAAAGGCATAAGGAACTCAAATGAATAAAAGACAGAGAAAAAGAATATCTAATTCACATATTCTCATGTGCAATAATAAAATAACATTGCAATACTCTCTCTATATTTATTCTCGAATAGAGAGGTCTTTTATTTGGTTATGGAATTGAAAAATCTAATGAGGAAATTGAATGAGGAATTGAAGCTGAGGGAATTTGTTTTAAGAATTCATTGTAAATTGAAAAGAAAAAAATAATGAAAATGAAAAATAAAATGGTAACTTTAATTACCCTTACATTATTATTTACATGTAACAACATCTGTGCTCAGAAAAAGTTAGAGGTCGGATTCAAAGGCGGATTAAACATATCTTCATATATTGGCAAGGGAAGCAATACAAGTTATTGGGCAGTTGGTTCCGATGATAATGGAATAAAACCAAGCATAATTTTGGGTTTATATGCAATCCACTATTTGAAAGATAAGTATTCTCTTCAGATCGAATTGTTATATATCCAAAAAGGAGCTTACATATCTATTCATAGTGTTTCTTATGGAAGTGGGGAATATTATAAGATGAACAATACATGGAAAGGAAATCAAGTATTAACATATATTGAGCTGCCGATACTTATTAAATGGAAAGATGTTCTCAAATTATCTTTTAAGTCATTTCCTTACTTCGGAGTATCTTTTGCTTCTTTGTACAAAGCAGAAGCTAAGTATGATTTTGAATTTATCGCACGAGATGAATCCGGAAACATCACTGACCAATATTCAGAACATAATATAAGATATGATATTTATCATACGATAAAACCAATAGATATAGAACTTTTAGCAGGAATTACTATCCCTTTCAAGCTATTTGGTAATTCATTTAGTTCCGATTTAAGATATACTGTCAGCATATTACCAATAAACCAAATAGGGAGTAATCAGATTAGAAATAATTCTATTTCAGTGACGTTTAGTTTACCTTTTAACTAAATAAGGATAATCATGAAATCATTGCTGTCCTAAATAAATTAGAAATAGCATTTTTGGACAGATAAACGCCCATAAACACTGAATGGACTTTTTTCATACAAGAACCACCCCCCTAATTGCCTTATTATCCTTTTTGCTGTCC
>Ga0268276_1001814_pt1 | contig 19630 bp, 13 predicted proteins | sample saktaG_4_FD_190145 | JGI IMG/M metagenome (GOLD analysis project Ga0268276, IMG submission 190145) | Saline water microbial communities from Sakinaw Lake, British Columbia, Canada - sak_2010_1_5_45m | ecosystem: Environmental > Aquatic > Non-marine Saline and Alkaline > Saline ... | reverse complement strand
CTTTGTTACTCCTTGCAAATAATACATATGAAATGATAGATTATTTGGGATCAAAGACCGAAATAATCATTCCTTCTTGTTATTTAGGAAAAGCAGTAACTAGCATTAGTAATGATGCATTCATAAACCACCCCAGTTTGACGAGTATCACAATTCCTTTAAGAGTGACAAGCATTGAGGAGAATGCATTCAATAATAGCCCTTACTTATTAAATTTCATCGTAAGCGAAAGTAATACTAATTATTCATCTGAATCGGGTGTGTTATTTAACAAAGAAAAGACTCAATTAATTGCATACCCAGCAGGTAAAATGGACACAAACTATCTAATTTTAAACAGCGTTACCAGTATTGGAACTGCCGCATTCTTTGGTTGCACCAATTTAACAAGCATCACGATTCCAGATGGTGTAACTAGTATTGGCGATTACGCATTTAAGAATTGCAGCAATTTAACGAATGTCACGATTCCAGACAGCGTAACTAGTATTGGCGAGTACGCATTCAATTACTGCACCAATTTAGAGAGTATACAAATTTCCTCAAATGTAGACAACATTGGACAATGGGCATTTTCGTTTTGCACCAGTTTAACGAGTATAGTAATCCCAGCTAGTATGACTAGCATCGGTGATTATTTATTCGCGTATAGCTCCGGTTTAACAAGCATCACAATTCCGTCGAGCGTGACAAGTATTGGCGATTGGGCATTTGGTTATTGCACCAGTTTAGCGAGCATCGAGATACCTGATGGCGTGACAAGTATTGGCCATGATGCATTCAATTATTGCACCAGTTTAACGAGCATCACGATTCCTTCTAATGTGACTAGCATTGGCGATTATGTATTCGCTTATTGCATTGATTTGCCAAGCATCACTATTCCAAACAATATTACCAGCATCGGAAATAATGCATTCTATCAGTGTCACAGTTTAACTGATATCACTATTCCAACTAACGTAACCACCCTTGGCGATAATGCATTCGGTTATTGTAACAATTTAACGAATATCACGGTTCCAAACAGTGTTACCAGTTTTGGTGTTGGAGCATTCTCTGGTTGCACCAGTTTAGTAAGTATTGAAATCTCTATAAATGTTACTTACATTGGAGAGTACGCATTCAATAGTTGTTCAGTCTTAACAATTTATGTAGAAGCAGAAACCAAACCTATTGGATGGGATACAGATTGGAACTATTTTAATTGTCCAGTAGTTTGGGGATATGTAGGATAAATCTTAATCTATATGCAATAGCTTAATAGTTTTTTAAATAATATCGTTTGGGTTTCATCTATTATTGGGCACCAGCAAATAAAAATCCGAGCTCTAATCAAAGAGTTCGGATTTTTTTACATACATTAATTTAACGCTTTCTTCTGAAAATGCCCATTCCACCATTGGAGCCACCGCCACCTCGATTTCCCACCAAGGAACCTCCACCAAAGAGTATGAGTAGAGCTACAGAAAGGACAGCTCCAAATTTATCCCAAAAAGAGGAATACGAAGAAAAGATGTATAGGAATAAACTCATCGGGATTTGATTGTCTTCATAACTTCCGGAATAACTCCATAAATAATCATAATAAACGTCCATGTCATAGTCAAACGAATCATAACTGTATGCGTCTACATAGACTTCGCTTAGCAATTCATATAGCATTTATTCTGCCCATTATTGGATGTCAGAAATGAAATTTTTTCTTTTGAAGTTGCTTATTATTTTCTTATATGATATTATTTATCATATCGTCTGCACAAAAGTGCAAATACAATTATACTCGGAGAAAAAACTATGAAAAAAATTCTCATTGTTGTTGCAATGTTTTGTTTATCAACATTGGTTTTAGGGTGCGAAAGCGTAAGTTCTACCAATAGTACCGACAATACAACAGTTTCAAATACCTCTTCATCTTCGGTTACTACAAACACCCAACAAGAAGTCATTGTTTTTTTCAACAGTAATGGAGGCAGTTCCGTTTCCTCAATCAGGCAAGATTATAATTCCTCAGTCGATGAGCCGGAGGCTCCGATTAAGGCAGGTTATACGTTTGCTGGGTGGTATACTGATGAAGAATTATTATCTCTGTTTGACTTTAATTCGAATATTCAATGTGATATCAGATTATATGCAAAATGGAGTGACATCAAACCGTTGAATTGGAATATCGGAGCCGAGCCAATGACTATTGATCCGGCATTAAATGGAGATGCTTCTGGAGGCGGCGTCATCAATCAGACTTTCGAAGGCTTAGTCAGGGAAATTGACGGAATTGTTTATCCCGGGATTGCCAGTTCATGGGAGATTTCGCAAGATGGACTGACTATTACTTTTCATTTGCGAGATTCAAAATGGAGTGATGGTTCGGACTTGACCGCAAACGATTTTGTATACTCCTTCAAAAGAGGAATGGATCCTGCAACTGCATCCCAGTACGCTTGGATATGGGAATATACCAATATTGTTGGCGCAGCAGAAGTTGTTTACGACGGAGGTTCGCTAGATGATGTAGGCATCGATGCAACAGATGACTATACCCTTGTTATTACGCTCAATCAACCCACATTGTATTTGGTCAGTTTGATGTCTTTATTCCACTTTATGCCAGTTAAGCAATCAGTTGTTGAAGCGACAGGTGGATACGGAGATGGTCTTTGGGCATCGACTCCAGAAGATGTGGTCTCGAATGGGCCTTTCATATTGACTAAATACACATATGAAGAAGGATTAGTGCTAGAAAAAAACGAGTATTACTGGAATTCTGACAATGTATATATATCACGAATTAATGGGTATTTCATTGAAAGTTATGATACTGCATATTTAGCTTTCATGGAAGAGGAATTAGATGTAATTCCTCATGTCCCAAGTTCTGTGATACAAGGAAATCTTCAAATCAATCCTGAATTCTATCAATTTCCTTTGCTTGGAACATACTATGTAAATTTTAACATGGATGACGAATTGTTCTCAAATATCAACTTAAGAAAAGCTTTGGCATATGCTATAAACCGAGAAGAAATAGTAGCTTCTCTTAATGACGGTCAGATTCCTGCTATAGGGATTGTTTCACCGGCGTTTATCGATAATAACGAAGAAGATTTTGCTACAAATGCTGGGAACTTCGGGATTGCAACTGATGATTCCAATTACGCTTTGGCAGTAAGTTTATTTGCTCAAGCAGCATCAGAACTGGAAATGACAGTTGAGCTACTTCAGGCAGCAGTTTCTTCTAAAACTTACTTGTACAATACTTCAATGGCAAATTCACAAGTTGGCTTAATGCTGCAAGCTTCATGGGCTGATGTTCTCGGAATTGATATTGTTCTCCAAAACCAAGAGTGGACCATCTTCAAGAACTCTTGTAGAGACGGTTTCTTTGACCTTTCTCGAGGCTATTGGCAGGCAGATTACTTGGATCCTTATGGGATGTTATCGATTTTTTGCTCAGATGATTATTATAACGATCCAAATTACTCAAATGAAGCCTTCGACACATTAATAGAAGAAGCGTTATCAACAACCGATCCTAACATTCATTATGAAAAACTTTATGAAGCACAAGCCGTGTTCATGTCCGATATGCCAATCATTCCTATCTACTATTCTTCTGATATTCTGATGGTTCAAGACTATGTCATTGGCTGGGGAAGAAGCGCTTTTGGAGCAATTGACTTCAGCAAAGCCTATTTTGTTGACTAAAGTATATATTCACAACATTCTTAATGTTCTTGATTATTTGTCTAAACCACGCATAATAGCGAATAATACTTTTGAACACTCTTCTTATAAAACATATATCATTAATCTTAACAATTTCCAAGTTCCTCGTAATATTGCGTTGAATTATGCGTTATGATATAATAATCTTATAATTATTGTTGCCGGCTGACACAGTATACGCTATTATTTGCCTCAGAAGAGAAGTGATAGTATGAAATGGAACATCGTTCCAGAATTTATCTCATTATTGATAATATTCATTCTGATTGTGTATGCGAAAGCATATAATCTTGGCCCGGCAAGAAAGAACAAATTATTCAGACTCTGCTTGAACTTTGCCTTAATAGAAATAATCATTTCAATTGTATCTATTTTTGCCATCGAATATTATCAACAAATACCAATAGGTCTGAATCATGTTATTCAGATCCTATTTTTCTTGGCTTCTCCTTTGCTTCCGGTAATGTTTTTATTATATACCATTGCGGTTCTCCTAGAAAAAACTCCGAAAATTGACTGGTATTTTCGAATCGCATTTATACCATATGTAATATATACAGTCTTGGTATTAATCAATCCTTTTACAGATATGTTATATTATTTTTCCGAAACTGATGGGTTTGTTTTTGGCCCGGGATCTCTGATTGTCTACTTGATTCCAAGTTTGTATATGATAACTATGATATTATTTATTGTCGCCTATCGCAAAAAGATTGAGAGAACAAGAATTGCGATTCTTGTTTCTTTTCCAGCAATTTCATTAATCATGCTGTTTTTTCAGTGGGTTTGGCCGACGATTATTCTTTCAGGATCCAGCGCAGCTGCTGCACTTTTGATTGTGTACTTATATCTCCAAAATAAGCAAATTATCTTTGATGAATTAACTGGATTACAAAATAGAAAAGCATTTTTGAACGCACTTTCTCTATATGTAGATCGAAAACAAAAAATTGATGTTCTATTGATTAGCTTGGATAATTTCAAAACAATTAACAATCGATTCGGGCAAACAAATGGCGATAAATTATTAATTTCAATCAGTCATTATCTAGTCACTGTCTCACAGAAAAATAATGTTTTCCGTTACGGCGGTGATGAGTTCGCAATTATTTTGGATGATATCGGGTCTTCAAGAGCAACAGATTTAGTCGATACAATATATAATAAATTTCTAGATTATTGGGAGTATGGAGTTTATCGCTCAACACTGACGGCCAGCTTGGCTGTTGTCAAATTTCCGGATCATGCGGATACTCTGGAAAAAATTATTACTTTAATGGAGTTTTGCATTGTCTTGGCAAAAAAAGATGGTAAAAGTAAAGCGATATTCTCTGATAAGAAAATAGCAAGTGAACTGATAAGAGATAATTTGATTATTGAGCGACTTAAATTAGGGATGGCAACCGATTCATTTCATATGGTGTACCAGCCCATCTATTCGAGAAAAGAAGATCAATTCACGATGGCAGAAGCCTTGCTCCGTTTTAACGACAGCGAACTCGGTATGATACCTCCAAACGAGTTTATCCCCATTGCGGAGAGGTCCGGTCTCATTAACGAATTGACATTCATGGTGCTGGACAAAGTATGCAAATTCATTTTGAATATTGAAAAACAACATGTGAAATTTGATGCTATTTCAATCAATATTTCCATTTTGGACTTAAACTCTCCCAATTTCGTTGATAACTGTCTAAAAATCATCAATCAAAATGGAGTATCTCCAAGTAAACTGCGTTTCGAGGTTACAGAAAACATTTTTATCGAAAATTACAAACAAATATATTCAATACTCAAAACATTTAATGAGAATGAAATCAAATTTTTCATGGATGACTTCGGAACCGGATATGCCAACATTAACAATATCATCAGTCTTCCTTTTGAGTGCATTAAGCTTGATAAATCTCTTTTAGAAAAAGCGGTTTCTGATCCCAAGTGTTTTGGCATCATAAAAGGACTGAATATTACATTTTCCGAGATTGGCATGAAAACTCTCATTGAAGGCGTTGAAACTTCCGAAGAATATCTAATGGTTGAAGACATCAATTTTGATTTCATTCAGGGTTATTTCCTTGCCCGACCGATGCCTCCGGCCGATGCAATCCTTTATTTTGGGAGAAAGTTTCGAAATACCAATCTATATGAACAACCGAAGTGAATAGTCAGAAAGCATATAATTCTTAACCTCTGCTTGGCTATCCGAAACGTATTAGATGAATTATATACCGTGAAATATCGAACTAATACACTTAATTCTTTTCGCATTTTCATAAAAAAAAGACATATCAATCTTTGCATGTGTCTTTTTTGATTGAATAGAAATTGACCATGATCTTTCTTCTTTCTCGAAAGTAAGATATGTACAAGACATTGTTAATTTATTTTAAATATGATAGCATTATTTATGAGAGAACAGTTGGACACTACCCTCATATATTGTTAGTCTTATGTGTATATAATTAATATTGGAGGTTATTGAAATGAGTAATAAATCAGTTGTTGTTTTTTATTACGATGGATTTGCTGAGTTTGAGATTGCTTTAGCACTATTGTATCTGGGTGAATATAAAATTCAAACCGCTGCACTGGAACAAAGAGAATATTCAAGTCTTGAAGGACAACGTTTTCTTCCAGATGCTAAGTTGTCTGATATCGATTCTCATGATGTGGCACTTTTTTTGATCCCGGGAGGAAATCCTATCCCCTTACTACAAGAAGTTAGGTTAACAAGCTTTATTGCATCAGCGCTGTCGAACGGTGCTAAAATTGCAGGGATTTGTGGTGGAGCAGATTTGCTTGTGGCTTTGGGATTTTTGGCGGGAAGAAAGTGTACTGGTAATGCTTTGGATCCTACTAATCCCGAGATTCTTCGTGAACAATATCAAAAGACCATTTTCATTAACGAGCCAGTTGTAACTGATGGCAATTTTATTACAGCCCAAAGCAAAGGGTTTGCTGAATTTGCCTTGGTTCTTGCTTTAAGTTTGGGAACAGACAAAAAGAACCTTCCTGTATTTGAACAGAATTGGCTGAGCCCTGTTGAAGGCAGGATTGATGTAAGCGATTCGGTCAAAGTCTTCACGAGCAAATTTGAAGAATGCAATTTAGCACTTGTTGTATCCGGCAATGAAGCGTTACTAGTAGATACTGGTTACAGAAAGGCTGAAGCTTGGCGCGCATTGACATACCTTAGCGAAAATGGGATTAAACTCAAAGGTATCGTTATCACTCATCATCACGATGATCACTTTGCAAATCTTGGTTTGTTTACAACAGATAATATGCAAGTATATGACTCAAAGAATATTGACAATGGCCTTACACTTAAAATTGGAGTAAAACCGATCAAGTTGGTTCCCACTCCTGGACATCACCTTGACGGAGATATCAGTGTATTGATTGAAGATGAAGAAATAATGATTGCAGGAGACATTTTATATACATGTTTACCACCGCAACTTTGTTATGGGGCAAAACCCGATGTTCTCACTGAGACGATTAAAAAAATCGCTTCCAGTCATTTTCGTTGGATCGTTCCTGGACACGGGCGTGTCATGACTGGCGATGCAATGACTTCAATGGCTTTAGCATATATCAATACACTAAATAAGCGTTTATCCATGGTCATTTCTAATCACGGAACAGAAGACGATCTAAAAAGCATAAAATTATCAGAATGCATTTTTCATCCAGAGTGGATGGTCGAAGAGCCTTCTGTTGACCTGCATCGGCAAAACAAAGAAGAACTATTCGCACATTTGTCAAAATACGGAATCACAAAATAAACAGCACTGAATCAGCGCTGTTATGAAATCATGTCAAATTGGCTAAGAAGAAATATCATCAGCATTATCTTTGCATTTAGTTCAGGATTCATGTCGGGTATTGTTGAATTAAGAATTCTGTGATAAATTATTAGTAATGATACTTTAGTAATAATATAATTTGCTCCAATCATCATAGGAGGAATTCGCTTATGAAAAAAACAATAATTCTCTTGCTTTTTTTCTTAGTTGTATTAGGATTGATCGGCTGTGATAAAATGACATACATCATCAATTTTGATAGCAATGGAGGCAGCCAAGTAACCGCTCTAGAAGTAGTTAGGGGAAGTTTATATTCTTTGCCTCTTTCCACTAAAGAAGGGTATGTTTTAGCTGGTTGGTACACTTCAAGCGAATTTACAAGTGAATTTACCGAAGAAACAAAATTGAATTCTAACATTACACTTTATGCTAAGTGGATTGAGGTAAGTGAACATTTGATTTCTTATTTTGATGTTGATCCAGATTTTTCAATCGTCACAGGCGATTTTGATAACTACATCATCGGTCCCGGCAATGAAATCCACGTTTGGGAAAAAAAGTTTTCTGATATGGGACCGCTCAGTGTTACCTACGATATTAGCAAGGATTTTGACTTTACAGAAACAGAGACAGTTAAGATCCTTGCCTTCGGCTACTACTACAAAGCCGTGCTTTCTTCATCGGGACGAGTGTTTACTTGGGGAGAAAACAAATATGGAGAATTAGGCGATGGATCGACTTACAACTCGGATTCCCCGAAAGATATCACAGATGAATTTGGTTTAGCGGTGAATGAAACAATTATTTCTTTAGCAGTGGGGTATAAACATACAGTTGCTTTGAGTTCTTTGGGGAGAGTGTTTACTTGGGGATTTAATTCCAGCGGACAGCTTGGAGATAAAACTTTGATAAGCAAATCGACGCCAATTGATATAACTGAATCGCTAAAACTCGGACTTGATGAGCATGTCACAAGTATATATGCTATTAGTGGACGTTGTTTTGCCATTACGTCTTTAGGCAGACTTCTTGGTTGGGGGAATAACGAAACTGGCGAACTCGGGGATAATACTTATTTTGTCAGACAAGCGCCGATTGATATCACTCCATTTTTCAACTTGAATAACGGAGAAAATATTATTCAAGTTGTCCCGGGGTTTTATCACACTCTCGCTGTTTCATCTGAAGGTAGAATATTCACTTGGGGAAAGAACTTCCAAGGACAACTAGGCGATGGAACGACAGTCAGAAAACTGACTCCAACAGATATCACCGCCAAATTTGATTTTGCAGAGGGTGAAAGTATTGCTGATATCATCATTGAAAAAGGAATATATGCAAGCTCATTTTTGCTTACTTCAGCAGGCAGATTGTTTACATGGGGGTATAACTTTCATGGACAATTAGGTATAGATTCTAAAATTAACAATCCAGAACCAACTGATATCACGGGAAGTTTTGCAATATCGGGCGAGGAGATCATCATAAGAATAGAAGCAAATAATATGCATGCCTTCGCCATTTCATCTGAAAACAGAATCTGGGCTTGGGGCTATAATTCTACTGGACAGATAGGCAATAGAACCAGAGCTGATGCCCTTGAGCCAATTGAGATTACAGATGAATTCGGTTTACAAGAAATCGAAATGGTTGAAGATATTCAAACCGGCTCTTTGCATACCGTAATGACTACGTCACTTGGAAGAGTCTTCATCTGGGGAAACGAACAAGTCTCCGAACTTGAAGATAAAACACCTGTATATAAAACTACTCCTTCCGAAGTCGGATCCACTTTTTATGGCATAAACAAGCAAATTGGAATGGATACTGTATATTACATGGAATCTCTTGAATTGCTAGAACCGACAAAAACCGGTTTTGTGTTTGCTGGTTGGTATATAGATGTAAACAGAACACAACCATTTTATTTTGATACAATGCCCAATGAAGATTTGAAATTATACGCAAAATGGATTATTGATTGATTGTCAAACAAAAAAAAAGACAGGCCGATTTAATCTGCCTGTCTCTATTTTTATAATCAAGAAAAAGTAATAACGATCGTGGCTGACTCTGGACTAATACTTTGAACCCCGATTGTAAATCCTAAAGCAGTCAAGTCATACCAAAGATAGTTCGGGTAGACATTTAGATTGAAGACGTCGCCTTGCATGAACAAATCAGAGTTTTCGGCATATCCGTATTCGTCTATTTCGCCACCCATATCTGCTTCAATGAATTTAATCAGTTTGTTGTAAGTATCTGAATTATTGTTATTAAAGATACTATAATATGCCGCATCATAATCATATCCGTTATCAATCCTAGCGCTTACGTGATAGATTACTACACCGGGGATTGTGAATAAGGAATCTGGATCATCATCATTCAAATCTGAAGGCGTGTAATAACTTACCAAGAAATACTCCGTGAAAATCGTATATGTCCAATGTTTCTTGACCATGATTACATCGCCCGATGTCATAAATGGTTCGATCTCAATTGACATTGACTCAGTTGCCACCATCGGAGTAACCCAATCCAACAATATTTTGGAAAAAGGATTGTGGTCTCCAGCTGTATTGTCCATCATATCTGCTAAACCAAGGCCACCTGAATTATATGACCCATCAGGATCATAATCGTAATAATCGTCAAGCCCAAGCATATGACCTGTTTCATGAATCACAGTCCTAGCATTCAAAGGTTCATCATTTTCAAAGAAGAAATCGCTCCCAGACCAAACAAAAAAGTAAGGTTCGACCCCATCGAAAACATCGCCTTCCCAAATGTAAATATCCTGGTATGCCCACCATAAGTCGGAACCTTCGTTTTCTTCATAGGTTACTGGAGTGGTATAGATCACATAAATACCATCAATATAACCATCATGATTTTCATCGTAATGGGAATAATCAATTACATCATCATAATATAGCAATAATTCATATATCAAATCGGAATCGGGATACGTTACTTCGTCTTCGGTATATAAATAGTCATCGTTCACGTAATCCCAGGCATATAATTTATCATATTCATCAGCATAATATGTGGATGGGTAATCGGCGCGGTAAAAGCCATAAATGTCAGCACTAAGATTAAGCTTTCCATATGAACTTTTCCAATAATAACTGTTGACAGATTCATAGGCCAGATCATCAGAACTACCATTAAAGGCCAGATCGATTTGCGCCAGACTGATTCCGGATGTACTTTGTGGATAGTCAGAAAAATCGACAGCGAAGACCAACACTGTTTGTTCACCTATTGCTGGGATTCCGACAACTTCCATTTCATCTTGAAGCGTACTATATCCTGTCGGAATTATCGGAACTACCAAATTGGTCAATGTGGTAGAGATCGAAGTTGTAGCAGAAGTAGTTGAATAACTTGTAGAAGAAGTCAGCGAGCCAGTAGTTGTAACTAAACCATTTGTTGTAGTAGACGCTTGTTGGGTTGTCGAAACGAAAGAAGTTGTCGCAGACTGACTGGAAGTAGTTGCTACGCTTGTGAAAGTTGTCATAGGAGTAATCAGCTGACAAGCAGAAAGCGCAAAAATAATGATTGCCATAATAACCAATATAAATATTCTTTTCATGATGTCCTCCTAATTGGTGTAAAACAATTATATCATAACATCATCTCTAAATTAAAGTGAAATACGTTTGAAACCTTATTTTCATAAAAGCATTGACACATTAAAGAAGAATATGGGACAATAGCCATATAGATTTTCAAAAATCGCGTTTTATAACAGAGAGGGATACGAATATGCCATCTGAAAAAACAAAAGCCTTGATTGAAAAAGGAAGAGAATTCATTCGCTATGATGTAGTTGATGATGCTGAAATCGAGCTCACGGATCAACAGAAGAAATTACCGCAACCACCGCTTGTCAAAGAGAAAATGAGCCAGAAACAAATCAATTTGCCAATCGAATTTCAAAGTTTGAATCTCAAAAATGATATTTTGAGTATCATCCGCGACCGAGAAAGCCACCGCGTCTACACTGAATGTGAGATGACACTCACCGAGCTATCCTTTCTATTGTGGGCAACACAGGGAATCAAAAGCATCCGGGGCAACAACTACGCAACATTGAGAACGGTGCCTTCTGGAGGCGCGCGTCATGAATTTGAGACATATCTTGCAATCAGAAACATTATAGGAATTACTCCCGGAATTTACCATTATCTGCCTTTGACCCATCAAATCGAATTATTGTCAAAGCCAGACAATATGGAAGATCGGCTTACAGATGCTTTGGCAGAACAAGGATGGGCAGCAAAAGCCAATGTTGTCTTTATTTGGACCACCATCCCATATCGGTCAGAGTGGAGATACACTTATTTTGCCCATCGAATCATCTTGGTGGATATCGGTTATGTAAGTCAGAATCTCTATATCGCTTGCGAATCCATCGGACTAGGCACCTGCGCCATCGGTGCATTCGATAGAAAGAAATGCGACACTCTTATTGGCTTGAATACTGAAGAAGAGTTTACAATCCTTGCCTCACCCGTGGGTACAATAGCAAAGTCAGACAAAGATAAGGAACAGGATTTTTATGCTTTTTTGAAACGAGAAGAATAAAAAAACAAGGTATTAGAGATTCAAATCGCCTTAAATCATCCAATTTGATTTGCGGCGATTTTTATTTGCTAATTCCCTTTGTCAAAGTCGTCTAACAAGTAGAAAACGCTTTCTTTTTATGGTTGTATATTATATAATAAAAAAGAAGGTCAGGTGATATCGTGATTGAAATCAACGGAGCAAACTTGGGTTTGATGTCATTTATAAAAGTGGCTAGATTTAAGGAAAAAGTAGCCATATGTGAAGAAAACAAAGTCTTGATTAAAAAGGCAAGAGAGTATGTTTCAAATATTGTTGAAAGCGAAAAACCAGTATACGGAATTAATACGGGTTTTGGCAATCTTTCCAGTGTCGCGATTGAAAAGCGCGAGGTTAGCAAACTCCAAAAGAATTTGTTGATGAGCCATGCCTGTGGCGTTGGCGAACCTTTCTCAGAAGAGATAACCAGAGGAATGATGCTTCTAAGAATAAATGCTTTGATCAAAGGCTACAGCGGCATCCGTTTGGAAGTCCTGGAAAAACTGCTTGAGTTGTTGAATAAAAATGTCATTCCGGTTGTATTTTCTCAAGGAAGCCTTGGCGCAAGTGGCGATTTGGCTCCCTTATCTCATATGAGTCTTCCTCTGCTTGGCTTGGGTGAAGTGTTTTTTGAAGGCATTCGAATGAGTGCAACTTCTGGCTTGGCAAAATCAGGAATTGTTCCACTCGATTACCTGCAGGCCAAAGAGGGTCTAAGTTTGATCAACGGAACTCAAGCAATGACTTCTGTCGGGTCCATTACTTTGTATGATGCCATTAATTTGGAAAAAACCGCTTCTCTGTCACTCGCTTTATCCATGGAAGCCTTGGAAGCAATTATCGATGCGTTCGATCCCAGAGTTCATGAATTAAGGGGACATATAGGTCAAATCGATGTCGCAAAACGGGTAAAAATGATTCTTTCCAACAGTAAACTTATCACCAAAGATGGCGAATTGAGAATTCAGGATGCTTATTCAATCAGATGTGCTCCACAAGTTCATGGAGCCTGTCTTGATGCGTTTAGATATGTTAAATCTGTAGTTGAGACGGAAATGAACGCGGTCACCGATAATCCGATCGTATTCGCTGAAACCGGCGATGTTATCAGTGCTGGTAATTTTCACGGCGAGCCACTGGCGCTGGCATTTGATTATCTTTCAACAGCGATCAGCGAACTGGCGAACATTAGCGAACGCCGGATTGAAAGACTCGTAAATTCCAATCTTTCCAACGGACTCCCGCCATTTCTTGTTAAGAAGCCGGGAATCAATTCAGGATTTATGATCGTTCAATATAGTGCAGCTTCACTTGTAAGCGAAAATAAATCATTCGCCCATCCAGCAAGTGTTGATTCCATACCATCTTCCGCAAATCAGGAAGATCACGTTTCGATGGGAACAATCTCTGCCAGAAAAGCAGCTATGATTTTAAATAACACGCGCAAAGTCATCGGTATGGAACTAATGACCGCCTGTCAAGCTATTGATTTTCGAGGCGCGGACAAACTGGGGACGATTACTTTGAGAGCATATATAATCATGAGGAAACATATTCCATTCATCGAAGAAGATTGCATCATGTATCCATATATCCATCTAACTGAAAAATTGATCATCTCTGATAAATTCAACCATGTTATTACCGGAGGTGAAGATTGATGAAGATGGAAAGACAAATCTCCTTAAAAGATATTTTCCAGAATTTTCCTGAATATCCCGAATTTAATTCCAGTATCAGACGTGCACCAAAAAGAGAATTTACTTTGAATATTTCTGAAACAGAATTGGCTCTAAAAAACGCCTTAAGATATATTCCCACAGAATGGCATGAACAACTTGCCGGTGAGTTTCTTGATGAATTGCTGACAAGAGGTAAGATCTACGGGTATCGTTTTCGCCCAAAGGAAAGAATTTATGGCAGACCCATTGATGAATATTCAGGCAAAACGATCGAAGGCAAAGCTTTTCAGGTCATGATTGACAACAATCTTGATTTTGAGATTGCTCTTTATCCATATGAGCTCGTTACATATGGAGAAACAGGCAGCGTCATGCAAAACTGGATGCAATATCATCTGGTCAAAAAATACTTAGAAATTATGAATGATAACCAAACTCTCGTAATGATGTCGGGACATCCATTGGGATTATACCAATCCGCAAAACTGGCGCCGAGAGTATTAATGACCAACGGCCTGATGATTGGACAATATGACAATTTGCGCCAGTTCAACCGCGCTTCGTCTCTTGGCGTTGCCAACTACGGCCAAATGACGGCAGGTGGATGGATGTATATCGGACCACAAGGCATTGTTCATGGCACATATTCGACTTTACTCAACGTGGGAAGAAGTAAACTTGGCATTAAAGACAGAGAAGATTTAAAAGGCAAACTATTTGTTTCATCAGGTCTTGGCGGGATGAGCGGAGCTCAGGGCAAAGCCATAGAAATCAGCGGTGGCGTTGGAATCATTGCGGAAGTCGATTACTCCCGTATTGAGACAAGAAAAAATCAAGGATGGGTTAGCAAGGTAGCATCTACTCCCGCAAAGGCTTTTGAAGAAGCTCATAGTGCTATTACTGACAGACAACCGATGGCCATAGCTTTTCATGGTAATATCGTTGATTTGTTGGAATTTGCTGTTAAACACAAAATACCGATTAATCTTGCCTCAGATCAAACAAGCTGTCACGCTGTATATGAGGGAGGATATTGTCCTGTAGGGATATCTTTTGCTGAACGAACCAAACTCTTGGAAACAGACAAAGACAAATTTGTTGAACTGGTAGATGCAAGCTTGAAGAGGCATTTTATCGCTATTAAAAATCTAGTCAACAAAGGCACATACTTCTTTGATTATGGAAATAGTTTTCTAAAAGCCATCTATGATTCAGGTGTCTATGAAATATGCAAGAACGGAGAAAACGATCTTGATGGGTTTATTTGGCCAAGTTATGTAGAAGATATAATGGGACCTTTGTTATTTGATTACGGCTATGGGCCTTTCCGTTGGGTTTGCTTGAGCGGAAAGGATAGCGATCTTGAAAAAACGGATCAAGCTGCGATGAAGTTAATTGACAAAAACAGAAGATTCCAAGACTATGACAACTACATGTGGATCAAAAACGCCGCATATAATAAACTTGTTGTTGGTACAAAAGCCAGAATTTTGTATCAAGACGCATCAGGAAGATTAAAGATTGCACTGAAATTCAATGAATTGGTAAGAAATAAAGAAGTTAGTCCAATCATGCTAGGCAGAGACCATCATGATACCGGAGGAACCGATTCTCCTTTCAGAGAAACTGCAAACATCAAAGACGGATCAAACATCATGGCAGAAATGTCCACGCAAGTCGCTTTGGGTAATGCAGCCAGAGGCATGAGTCTTGTAACGTTGCATAACGGTGGCGGAGTCGGTATCGGCAAGGCTATAAATGGCGGATTTGGAATGGTTCTTGATGGATCAGAAAGAGTCGATGAAATATTGAAATCAGCCATGATATTCGATGTCATGGCAGGAGTATCAAGGAGAGCCTGGGCAAGAAACGAGAACTCACTTTCTGTTGCCAAAGAATTCAATCTTCAAGACAACAACTCTTTGATAACCATCCCCTTTATCACAAATGAGGAGAAGATTAAGAAACTCATAAGTGAAAAATACAGAAACGGAGACCAATGAAATGGCAAAAATTGTTGAAAGTGTGCCAAATTTCAGTGAAGGTAAAGACAAGGCAAAGATAGAAAGAATTGTTTCTGTGTTTTCGAAACATCCCAACATCAAACTTCTCAGCTATGAACCCGATTCAGACTACAACCGTACAGTTGTCACTCTAATCGGAGAACCAGACGATATGATTCAGGCTTTGCTGGAATTTATCGGAGTCGTGATCAAGGAAATCGATCTCAATTTTCATCACGGAGAACACCCGCGGATGGGAGCTGTCGATGTGATTCCTTTTGTTCCGATTGAAGACGTGACGCTGAAGGATTGTGTCGAATATGCCAAAAGATTAGCACAACTTGCAAACGAACAATACGACATTCCAGTTTTTTTGTATGCAGAAGCCGCATCCGCACCTGAGAGGATAATGTTACCTGATATCCGTAAAGGTGAATTTGAAGGAATGAAGGAAAAAATCAAAGACCCGATCTGGCATCCCGACTATGGCAGGCCAGAGATACATTCAACCTTTGGCGTTGTCGCAATCGGTGCCAGACAACCGTTGATTGCCTATAATATTGATCTTGACACCGCCGATGAGAAAGTAGCCAACGCCATAGCCAAAGCGATACGGAAATCAAGCGGAGGCTTTCAATATATTCAGGCGGGACCGGCATATCTGGAAAAAAGAGGCCATGTCCAAGTAACTATGAACATCCTTGATTATAAGAAGAACCCAATCTATAGAATTTTCGAGACCGTAAAAATGGAAGCCAAAAGATTTTTAGTGACAGTTACCGGTGCGGAAATCGTCGGATTGGTGCCAAAAGATGCACTTGTTAAATCCTTGGAATACTATTTCAGCGTTTTTGTTGTTCCTTTATCTTTCAAGGATATTGACATGGATACCTTAGTCGAAAAAGCAATCAAGTATTTGATGCTTAGGGACTTTGACAAATACAAAATCATCGAATTCAACTTATAAGGAGGAAATCAATGCACGCCGATTTGGTTGTGACAAATATCAAAACGCTTTACACGTGTAATCTTTTGCCTCCCGTAAGAGGTAAATCGATGAACGAAGTAACAGTAATAGATAATGCCTTCATCGCCGTCAAGGATGGAAACTTCCTTGATTTTGGCAAACATGACTATCATCATCTCATAAACGAAAAGACCAAGTTGATTGATGCAGAAAATATGATTGTGGTTCCTGGTCTGATTGACTCACATACACATCTTGTGCATGGTGGATCCAGAGAAGATGAATTTTCCAAAAAAATCCAAGGAGTTCCCTATCTGGAAATTTTAGCTTCCGGAGGTGGAATCCTAAACACTGTAGCAAAAACCAGAGCTGCATCTTTTGACGAACTGTTGAAACAAGCAAGAAATTCATTAGATGAAATGTTGATGTATGGTGTAACAACAATCGAAGCCAAATCCGGATATGGATTGAACCTGGAAACTGAGATTAAACAGCTTGAAGTCGCAAAGTTACTGAACCAAAGGCATCCAGTCGAGATAATATCGACATATTTAGGCGCCCATGCCTTGCCACAAGAATATGAAAATATGAAAGCTGACTATATCGACAAAGTGATTCAAGATCTTAAAGTCATCAAAGCCAAAAATCTGGCAGTTTTTGTGGATGTATTTTGTGAACAAGGTGTATTTGAAATTGCAGAAACGAAGAAGATCCTCAAAGCAGCTATTAGTCTGGGGTTCATTCCGCGAATCCACGCAGATGAAATCGCACCTCTGGGAGGAGCGGGACTAGGAATTGAAATGTCAGCAGCCAGTGTGGATCATCTAATTGCAATCAGGCAAGATGACATCAAGAGGTTAGGGCATTCGGACACAATTGCCAATCTTTTGCCTGCAACATCATTTTATCTGAACAAGCCATACGCTCCGGCAAGAGAACTGATCAATAATTTGGCAGCCCTATCGATATCCACAGACTACAATCCTGGGTCATCCCCATCGGAAAATTTCCAATTTACAATGCAACTTGCAGGAAATAAACTGCAAATGACCCCGTTTGAAATCCTCACAGCATCAACCATCAATCCCGCGTTCAGTCTCGGAATTGCTTCAAGACTTGGCAGTATTGAAAAAGGCAAAGAAGCAGATTTTGTTCTCTTGAAAGCGAAGAATCTCGACTATCTGATTTATCATTATGGCATAAATCACGCCAGACATGTTTTTAAAAAAGGCATACAAGTTGTGAAAAACAGACAAATTATCAATAGCGAGGCGATATTATGAAATTATCCGAACTAGGACTCATCGAGTTCCTAAATGAAATCGATTCTAAATCCCCTGCGCCAGGTGGCGGTTCAGTCAGCGCTTTGGCAGGAGCACTTGGCGTCTGCTTGATCCGAATGGTTGGGCATTTAACCTTTGGCAAAAAGCGCTATGAAGTTTTGGGGGAAGGCGCAAAACAAGAATTCAATGAATCTTTTTCGAACATGGAAAGCCTGAAAGATGAAATGATTTCCCTGATTGACAGGGATACCGAAGCGTTCAATTTAGTGATGTCCGCATATAGAATGGCAAAAGAGTCTGAAACGGATAAGGCACTTCGAAGTGAACAAATTCAGATTGCAACGCTCAAGGCCATTGAAGTTCCTTTTCAGGTAGCACAAATAGCTTATAATGCTTTGAATATGATTGAGCCGGTAATCAAATACGGAAATCCCAACGCACTGTCTGACATCGGAGTAGCTGTACTAATGCTTTCCTCGGGCATCGAAGGCGCAAGTCTCAATGTGAGGATTAATTTGCAGGGACTAACCGACTTGGATCTGGCAACCAAATATCAGACAAAAGTAAATGATTTATTGGAAAAAACATCCCGTTTAAGACATGAAGTTATGAATTCAATACATGATTTGTTGAAATTGAACCAATAGATGGTCATGAAATATTAATAATATTCTAAGGGATGGGAAACCATCCTTTTTTGTGATGAATTGATGATATTTACATTTCATCAGGTTGATTTTCTTGACATATGACACCCTGTCATATAGAATATAGTCAGTTTTATTTTGGAGGATGATACCATGCCCAAACCAACTTTTCTAAATCTGCCCGATGCCAAAAAGGCTAAAATTCTCATGGCGGCTAAAAAAGAGTTGTCAGAGACGCCTTTCGACGTTGCCTCGATCAATAAAATCATCAAAGATGCCGGAATTTCCCGAGGTAGTTTCTATATGTACTTCGAGGATAAATATGATTTGATTTTAGTGCTGCTTGATGAATTCCAAAATCAATATCAATCTTTTATAATTGAAGCCGCTAAAGGTGCCAATGGATCTTTAGTTGAAGTAATGCTTTGCATTCACGACTTTGTCTATCAAGCTTTCCGAAATAAAGAAAACTGTGGAATATTAAAACACTTTCTTCTCTATTCTTCTTCAAATTTGCATAAGAATGACAGTTTGATGAAGGCTAACCCGCTTTTTCAAAGAGTCATCGGTCAATTTTTGAAATTGATTGACCATGACCAGTTCATTTCGGATGATCCTGAGTACATCAAGAATGTTGTCGAGATCAGTTTTGCGGCTCTAAGAGATGTGCTTCGTAGGGCTATAATCGACAATCCATCGATGGAGGATTCGCGTTCACAACTCAAAAAATATATGGACATACTTCAGCAAGGGTATTCAAGAAAAGAGGAAAAATCATGTTAAAATTAATCGGCATTAGTAAAAGCTACACTTCAGGGACATTTACACAAAAAGCCCTAGATGATATTCATCTGGATTTTCGCAAGAATGAGTTTGTCACCGTTCTAGGACCATCCGGA
>Ga0268276_1001812_pt1 | contig 19657 bp, 18 predicted proteins | sample saktaG_4_FD_190145 | JGI IMG/M metagenome (GOLD analysis project Ga0268276, IMG submission 190145) | Saline water microbial communities from Sakinaw Lake, British Columbia, Canada - sak_2010_1_5_45m | ecosystem: Environmental > Aquatic > Non-marine Saline and Alkaline > Saline ... | reverse complement strand
ACAGCGAACATCCTTTTCGTTTTCTTCTCTATCTAGGGCAAAACCCTGTTTTCTTACTTTACCAAGTTCTTTTTCTAATTCCCTTTTATCAGTGATGGTATTCTCGGTAAGGCGAGAAAGCACTTTTTCCCCTAATATTTTCTTTCTTTCTTCCACTGAAAGATAGGCTAACAGCACCTTTCCTAAAGCAGTACAGTGAAGGGGGGCTCTTTTACCCACGTAAGAGATCATCCTTATGGTTTGAGAAGACTCCTCTTTGGCTAAGTAAAGAACTTCTCCTCCTTCCAAAACTCCTAAATGAACAGTTTCATTGCATCGATTTACTAACTCTTTTAAATAGGGGGTGGCCTCTCTTGCCAGGTCCATTTGGTGAAGTTTGGCCATACCTAATTCTATTACCTTTAGACCTAATTGATATTTCTGGGTATGGGGATCTTGTTCTACATAACCCCATTGTTTTAAGGTATCTAATATACGATGGGTAGTGCTGGGATAGAGGTCTAATTTTTTACTGATTTCAGTCATATTCATAGCGGAACCGTGTTGAAGTAAAATTTCAAGAATAGAGAGAGATTTATTTAAAACTTTTATAGGGTACTTAGGGCTTGTTTTTTCCATCTTCTTCCCCTTAGATTATTTCTATATTGTAGAAATTATTTCTATATTCTATGTTATTTATATTATACAAGATGATTTTTGATTTTGTCAACGATTGGATACAATTTTGTCTTTATTTTTTAAAATTATTTTTATACAGTAAAGCGTAATCAATTAAGGTTCAATCTATTTAATGTTTCGGCAGTAAGGCGGGCACAACTATCCGGGTCCGGTAGGGGGAGAATCTCGGCAGAGACATAGCCCTGGTAATCTATCTTTTTTAAAGTTTGGACTATCTTGGCAAAATCCAGATGGCCGCAACCAGGTGCCCAGCGATTACTGTCGGCAAAATGAACATGGGTAATATATTCTTTGGCTTGAACAATGCTACCGTAGATTGAAACTTCTTCGATGTTCATATGAAAAGTATCCGCTAACAACCCTAAATTTGATACGCTCACTCGCTTAATAAATTCTATTCCTTCGCTTAGGGTATTAATAAAATTACTCTCATATCTATTTACCGGTTCTAAAGTAAGCCCTATATTGTATTCTTTTGCAAATTCTGTACATTTTCTCAAACAATCAATTGTCCATTCTTCAGCTTTTTCTCGATCAACACCTTCCTTAATCTCCCCTCTTATTAGTCCGATAATTACCTGTGCATTAAAATGGGAAGCAAATATTATTTGATTATTTATTCTTTTCACTGCTATTTTCCTGATAGCTTCATCAGGATCAGAAAAGCTTAAACCTTCTTCTCCGTAAGCCTGTCCGGTACCTATGGCTGGGACCTCTAAATTATTTTCTTTTATTATCTTAATAACATTTTCTACTTTTAAATCTTTAGGATTCCTAACCGCTAATTCTGCACCGTCAAAACCTAAATTGGCAACTTTTTTAATACTCTCTTTTAAATTTTCTTTAAACGCCAAAGCGGAAAATTTGGTTGAGGAAGTTGAAACTACTATACCTTTTTTCATTATCTACTACTCCCATTATATGGGGCCAACCTTTGACAGGCTGACCCCTATCTTTTTCTATACGCTATCCGCTATTTCTGTATCTGCCCAATATAAGGCAATTCAAATACAGATTTCCAGCCCTTGCTCATCGGTTCCCTTAAAAATGGTTCCATCTCTTTGGGGTCGCGCAAGCTGATCTTTTCTACCGGTGGTAATTTTCCAGCCGGATAGGTTTCCATGATCTCATCATGAACCAAAGTTAAGTATCTTAGAATAGCAGCAATAGGACGTTTTGCTTTCTCGGCACTCGCCCGAGTCGGACAACCAACTACTCCTTCCGGAACAGCCGATCTTTCAATCGCAGATTGACCTTCCCCTTGCTGCCACCCTTGAGGTCGATGATAAGGGTCAACCGAGGTATCAAAATGACCTCCGGGTAGTAATGAATCACCCTCTGTATCAACAGCATACTTCATATCCAGCATCTCAGGGAAGAGTAATTGAGCAACCGACGCCTCTGCCTCATCAGCATGAATGAAGTCAGTGGTAAGACTATCTTCTCTATCGATAGGAATAAAGAATTCTCTAATTGCCCGATGCCAGTCAATTACCCGATAGATACCCGGTAATTGATAGCGTTTACAAAATTCCTGTATGGCTGATTCTAATATCCATAATTGTCCATGATTATTAACCCACATCTGTTTACGAAAACCATCATTCCACAGCCCATACATCACATTGATCATAGTTTCCCTTACTACATCTTCGGGCATAATAATAGTGCCAGCCATACCACAGTGATGATAAGGATGTCCCCCATAATTTAAAGGAGGTAAGGCTAAACTGCATCCCACTCCATCTCTGTTTTTTATATAGCGGCGAACTCCTTCACAAATCTGGGTGACCATAAAAGTATCCAGGCCGGTATTGGCATAATCACCGTGACATTCGGTACATCCCACCGGCACAAAGACAAAATCATTTTTACGTCTGTTTTCTATAACATGTCTACGGGGAGTAGCTTGAATATAACTCCCTGCCTTCCCTAATTCTGAAGGGGAAGGGATTTCGTATTCTTTAAGTACTTCTTCAATTTTACTCATCGGTGCATCAAATAATTCTTTTTTCAATCGGCCTACCTGGCTATTTTCAAACACTATCTGAGGATAATCGGTAGTCAGCCATTTTTCATTTTTCTTATCAGACATTTTAAATTCCTCCTTTTTGTTAAATTATTTGAACTCACAGGTAATTTTACATTCTGTTCTATTAGTCCTCAATAAGACTATATTTTCCGGAACTTTATCCAGGGTTATCTTTTTGGTAATCAAGGGGGTCATGTCCATCCCGGAAGCCATTGAACTTATAACTCTGGGGAATGTCCCATGACCAGAATGGCCCTGCGATCCTACAATAGAAGCCCTTCGTACCTGGAAAACTTCTCCGCTTACTGGAATCTTTTTATCAGCACGAGCTACAATCACTACTGTACTGTTAACCATCTTGCCTTCCCAAATGGCTTGTTCGATATCTCCCCAGACTCTATCAGGTAAACCGGTTGCTTCCAAATACAGTTTAGCTCCCAGACCACCGGTTATATCTAATACTTTCTCAGCAAAATTTTCTTTAAGTGGATTAATGATATGGTCTGCCCCCATTAACTTGCCTAATTTTGCTCTTGATTCAGAAGGCTCGGAGAGAATGACATTTGAAGCTCCGGCTTTTTTCATTATAGCAACTGCTGCAAGACCGATAGGTCCTCCGCCTAAAATTACCGCATTATCTCCGGGTCTTATCCCTCCTCCTCGTTCTATTACCGCATTATAGGCCACCGAGGTAGGTTCGACTAAACTACCAGCCAGAAACAGGTCATCACCTTTATAAACTCTCTTTAATTCCTCCAGGCTCCAAATATAACGGGAATCAACTTTGACATACTCCGCAAAAGCACCATCACAACTAAAACCAATCTCCTGTAATTTTTCACAGTGGTTAGGATAGCCATCGGCACAGGGTCGGCAAGAAGCACACCAGAACATTTCTTCTGCAGTTACTGCCTCTCCCTCTTCGAATTTCTTCCCCGTTCTCTTGTTAATGGCCTGTTCGCCTGCTCCCACTACCACTCCTGAAAATTCATGACCCAAAGTCGCCGGAAAAGCAGTAAGCCCCGGATACCAGATATAGCCATCATCATCTGGTTGAGCCATGTGGACATCACTACCACAGATTCCGCAGGCTTTTACTCTGATTAAAACCTCTGTGAACCCAATTTTAGGAACATCTTTCTCCACTATTTTAAGTTCCGGATTTTTCCAAACTTTACTTCCTAAATAAGTAAGTTTCCCATCAATATCTTTCGCCCCTAATTTGAAATCTGGCTTGGGAAGCCAATCAGCATACAAAGTAACAGTTTTCATTTTTGTTTCTCCTTTTTTTAATTTTAATTTAATAATTTATTTTTTATATTTTTATTTTATTTGTTTTTTTACAAGATTCTCTTATGATTAGTTTAGGTTTTAACACTATTTTTCTTTGATTAAATTCTCCCTCCTCTATTATTCTTAATAACATCTTCACTGCTAGTGCTCCCATCTCCAACATCGGCTGACGAATAGTAGTTAATGCAGGATAGACAAAAGATGCTAATTCAATATCATTAAAACCTACTACTGAAAAATCTTCCGGGACATGAAAACTCTTTTTTTGAATAGCCTGCATAGCTCCTAAAGCAAGCAGATCATTAGCAGCAAATATAGCACCAGGTGGTTCAGTTAATTTTAAAAATCTCTTCATAACTTGATAGCCACCTTTTATTTTAAAATCACCTTCCCCTACCAATTCATCCTTGTATGCAATTTTATATTTTTTTAATGCTAATTTATAGCCTTCTAATCTATTAAGCGCTGACCTGGTCTTAAGAGGACCAGTGATATGGGCAATTCGGCGATGGCATAGCTTAATCAAATATTCGGTAGCCATCATTCCACCTTCTACATCATCAACGATGATACAATTCTTATCTAACCCTTCGATATTTCGAGAAACTAATATATAGGGAAATTTTTCCCTCTCTAATTCTAAGATACTCTTGTCTTTAATATGAGCCGTCCCCAAAATTAAACCATCTACTCTCTTTCCCCTTAATATTTGCAGATAGGTCCTTTCTTTTTTTAGCTTATCATCGGTATTGCATAAAATGACATTAAAATTATTTTTGTTTGCTGCGTCTTCCACTCCTCGGGCTATCTCCGCAAAAAATGGATTGGTAATATCAGGAATCAATATCCCCAAGGTATATGTTCTTTTCGTCTTTAGTCCCCGGGCAATTGCATTGGGAGTATATCCCAATTTGCTAATTATTAGAATAACTTTCTCTTTAGTTTTTTCACTAATCCGAGAATCATTATTTATTACCCGGGATACCGTAGAAGGATGAACTCCCGCTAATTTTGCCACATCCTTAATCGTAGGATCCATAATTTATCCTTGCTTCCCTTTCTTCTCTCTAATTTTTACCTGCTTATCTTTACAAAACTACCCTTAATTAGAGATTTTTTAGCAGCATATCCCATCTGAACAGAAATTTTGCCATCGAATCCGCCTACCGGCGGTTCTGTATCCTCCTGGATACATTTAATAAATTCTTTCATTTCAGCTAAGTATGCTTCCCGATATCGCTCTGTAAAGAAATAAAGAGGTTTATCAGTCCTGGTATCTTCTGCGCCATTAACCATTACTTCTGTTGGGGTTGGGTTCCCTACCATTACGCAGCCTTCTGAACCAAATATTTCTATACGCTGGTCATAGCCGTAAACTGCCTTCCGACTGTTATCGATAGTTCCCCAGGCACCATTTTCATACTTCAAAGTGACTATTGCTGTATCAATATCCCCTGCCTCTCCAATAGCCGGGTCAACCAAGCAGCTGCCCGCCGCCATTAACTCCACTACTTCTTGATCTAAAAGATAGCGAGCCATATCAAAATCGTGAATCATCATATCTAAAAAGATTCCCCCCGATACTTTAACATAACTGATTGGTGGTGGTTCAGGATCCCTGCTGGTTATTCTTACTAAATGAGGGATTCCAATTGTTCCTTTCGCCACCAGCTCTTTGGCTTTTTTAAAACTGGGGTCAAATCGGCGATTAAATCCCACCTGCAATTTTACTCCTGCTTTTTTGACTGCAGTTATAGCCTGGTCAATTTTATCTATATCTAAAGCGATAGGTTTTTCACAAAAGATGTGTTTGCCCGCTTCAGCTGCTTCGGAAATTATTTGAGCATGGGTATCGGTAGATGAACAAATTACCACTGCATCAATATCCTTATTTTCCAATAAAATCCGATAATCTTTTTCAGCGATAGATATTTCTAATTGAGAGGCTGTTTCCCTGGCACTCTTTTCAAATATATCAGCAACTGCTAACACCTTTGACCCGGGAATCTGATATTTTAAATTGCGAGCATGCAATCTTCCTATTCTGCCAACACCAATGATACCTATATTAACTTTTTCCATAACACACGCTTCCTTTCTTATTATTTTTAAATCTATAAATAAATAATTACAGAGATTATAGCAGACTGCGCAGATTAAATTCCATATCTATTAAAAATCTGAGCAATCATTTACAATATATTCTTTTTTAAAAATTAATTGATTGAATCCATTCGTAGAGTTTTCTATAAGTAAAATCTTTCCCCTTAACAAAAAACTCAAATCCTACAAATCCTGAATATATTTCAGAGAGTTGTTTAAAAATAAATCTGAAGTCAAGTTCTCCGGTCCAGGGCTCACATCTGTAAGGAACATTTGCTGCATGAATATATCCTATAAATTGGTGATATTTTTGAAGAGTTTCTAAGACATTCCCCTCCATAATCTGCATATGGTACATATCATAAAGTACCTTAAGATTCTCAGAATTTACTGCTTTAACCAATTCAAGGGTTATTTGAAAATTGTCTAAAAAATAATTTTTATGGTCTTTAAAAGTGTTTAAAGGTTCAATCACCAACATCATCTCTCTCTTTTTGGCAACCTCAACCAGAATTCTAAGATTATCATATAAGTGAAGTAATTTTTTTTCACTGCTTATTGAATTAATTTTCACGCTTCCGTCACCTTCTAATATATCTGATAACAACATCATGTGACCACATTTTAACCTCTTTGCTGCATCTATGGAAGCATTTACTTCCTGAATAACCTTTTCTTTATCATCTAAAGTTAGAGATGAAATCCTATTTCCACTAAAATTGGAAACCTTCAAACCACTATCTATAATTAAATTAAAATCCTTATCCCGCCAATCCCAGAATTCAATAAATTTAAATCCTGCTTGTTTTATTTTTTCAAGTTTCTCCTTTAAATTATCTTTAGGATATATTGAATCTATACATAATGAATACTGCATTTTATTTTCCTTTTTATAATATTTGAATTAATTTAAATATTTTTTAAAATCTAAATCCTTTTATAGCTTGAAACATCGCTGCAAGATTTTCAATGGGAACTTTTGACTGAATGTTGTGAATAGTATTAAATACAAAACCTCCTCCCTTCCCAAATATCTGGCAGCGCTCATTGACTTCCTTTCTTACCTCCTTTGGTGTACCAAAGGGAAGTGTTCTCTGTGTATCTACTCCGCCGCCCCAGAATACCAATTTATCTCCGTACCTCTCTTTTAACATTTTGGGATCCATATCTTGGGCTGAGGTCTGAACAGGATTTAAAATATCCACCCCGACCTCCACAAAGTCATCTAAAAAGACTGCAATAGAGCCACAGGTATGATAGAAAGTCTTCCAGGAAGTGTTCTTATGAATCCAATCATTTATCCTTTTATGAAAGGGCTTGTAAAACTCTCGATACATATCAGGTGATATAAAAGGAGCATTTTGAGTCCCAAAATCTGTTCCGCTAACCATAATTACATCTATCTTATTTCCTACTGCTTCATAAGAGAGTTTTAAGTTTTTCAAGGCTATTTCACATTGCAATTCAAAGATTCCCTTAATATAATCGGGATATTCAATATGAGCGGTAATCCATCTTACCGGATCTCTAATCCCTTTAGGATTTTTGATGGTTGGGCCTGGCACCATAGAAATATCTCCGAAGCTTGCATCTATAAACTCTCCAACAATACAAAGTTCTGTATTTTTATACAGCTCATTCGCCTTCTTCTCTAAATATCTTAATGTTTCCTCAGAAAAAATTGAATACTGCTGATTGGCCCAATCCTCCGGATTTAGATTTCTCTCATTAAGAGGCTCTTGACGTACTAAAAGATCAAAATAATAACCATCCTGGGGCATCTTTGCACAAGGAGGAACTGAATTATCCCCTTGAGGATAGAGATAAATATTACCTTCATCATCCCTTTTGGTAGTAAATTTCTCAGGTACCATTACTTTAGTTCCATCAAATAGCTTCCAGGGCTTCCAATTCTCATTTTTAAATCCAAATACATTGGTAGGAAGCCATAATCCTATGGTATCAATCCCTAATTTCCCTATGACCTCCAGGTCAACTTCGCCAAGCATCTGAAAAGGATCGGCTATACTTACTAATTCATCCTTTAAGCCCAAGGACTGCCTTAATTTAGCGTAAGTGCTTGCCTGAATTCCAGTCACCAAAGTTGAGCCTAAATCAAGAGGAATACGGTCGGTTTCTTGATGATTAATGGCTTTTCTTACCCTTTCTCGAGAATTCATTAGCGTATCTCCTAAAAAAATATGAGGTAAATTAGAAACCTTTACTCTAATTTTCAAGTTTTTGATGTCTTTGACATCTTTCCGGTGGCTATTATCTCTATAATATCTTCCGGACTGACATCTTTTTTATACACTTCTCCTATTTTTATTCCCCTATCTAACATCACAAATCTTTCCGCAACAGGATAAACATGATAAACATTGTGAGTAATAAAAATAACTGAAACTCCTGACTCTCTTACTTTTTCTACCTGTCTAAGTACTTCCCTCGTTTCTCTAACTGATAAAGCCGCAAGAGGTTCATCGAGGATAAGGAGTTTGACTTTAAAATGCATAGCTCTTCCTATGGATATTGCCTGTCTCTCTCCTCCGGATAAAATCGATACAAATTCATTTGAGGATCTTACCCTTACGCCTAACCCCGTAACAGCCTTTTCGCATTCTTCCTTCATCTTTTTTCTATCAAGCAAATGTATCGGTCCTATTCTTCTGGTTGGTTCCCTTCCTAAAAAAAAATTCCTGGAGATACTCATGATATCTACCAAAGATAGTGCTTGATGAACTGTTTCAATCCCCATTGCTCTGGCATCTTTTGGGGATAAAAAATTTACCCGACCGCCTTCAAAAAAAATATCACCTTTATCTGGAGGAAAAACACCGGCAAGAACTTTTATAAGAGTAGATTTACCTGCCCCATTATCTCCTAACAACCCTAAAATTTCTCCCTGTTGAATTTCAAGGTTGACCTTTTTTAAGGCCTGAACTGCTCTGAAATTCTTTTCTATATCTACCATTTTTGCTAATGAGGTCACTTCCTGCATAAATTAAGATCCTCCTTCACTTTATTGTCATTGTGAGCTTTGATTTATCCAAGCGTAGCAAACTCGTCGAGATTGCTTCGTACCTCCACCCATTTACATCTCTAAATGTCTTAGCTTAAGATTAATGGTTGCTGCTATGATTAAAATTGCTCCTACAAATGTTTGATACCAATAGGCAGGTGCTCCTATCATTACCAGGCCAGTCCTCATCATGCCCATAAGCAATGCTCCAAAAAATACTCCAATAATGGTTCCATAGCCTCCGGTTAAGAAAGTTCCTCCGATTACCGCTGAGGCAATTGCTTCCAATTCCATTCCTGTCCCAAATGATGCGTTGGCCAACTTAAATCTACTAATTACAATACAGCCTGATAATGACGCCATTATAGCTGATAACATAAAATTAGTTACTTTTACTTTATTGGTATTTACTCCCAATGCTCTGGCTACTTCTCTATTCCCACCGGTGGCAAATACCCAATTTCCATAACGTGTATTAGTAAGTATGATTGAGAAAATCACGGTCAGTGCAATAAACCAAATATGAGAAGGCCGAAAACCAAAGCCTATAAATCGGGTTAATATGGTTGGCATAATAGCATCACTAGAATAACTAACCGACTCGCCTCCTGTAACCGCCAAAAGTGATCCTCTTAGTAACAATTGCATACCTAAAGTTGCAATAAAAGAGGGAATACGTGCGCGTAAGGTTATTATCCCATTACAAATTCCGATAAAAGCTGCTATAGCCAAGGTAATAACAAAGGCTAATGGTGAATTATATTTATTAGCTAAAGTTACAAAGAGGAAACCTGAGAAGGCATAAACACTACTCACTGAAAGATCGAATTCTCCGGCAATCATTAAAAAAGCCACACCGATGGCCATAATCCCTAATTCTGAAACTATAGTAAGTATTCCGGTGATATTACGTAGGGTTAAAAAGTTTGATGAAAAAATAGAAAAAATTGTTAATAATACCAGGAAAGCAAGCATCACTCCAAACTCAGGCCATCTGCGTATCTGAGAAAAATTTAAAAATTGTCCTCGAGTTTCAACTACTATGTTGTTCTTTGACTCTTTCATCAATTCCTCCTAATAGTTATTTTATATAATGTTGGGTGGCACTATTTCTTAAGAACCACCCAACATATTTAACGATCACCGCTTACAGTCAAGGTTTACCTATATCCTTCTTTAACCAAATCCTCTAAAGAAGCAATATTATCTGCCGTAATAACTGCTGGTCCTGTGGATACTGGAGCCGGGGGAGGAATATATCCATACTTTGCATTTAAATAGGCAAATACTACTCCCAGGTAACCCTGCAAGTATTGCTGCTGATCCATGGTGAACATTACCTTACCTTCCTGGATATATTCAAGTATCTTGGAGGAGCAATCCATTTGAGCGATCTTTACATCTACTCCAACTTTTATTCCATCTGCTTCTAAGCGCGGGATAATCGTCTCTGTACGCATAGTGTTTGAGCAGAAAATTGCATCGGTTTCCGGATGTGCTTTTAAATAAGCAGCTACCATCTCAGCGCCTTTAACTGCATCGTCAGTAATGTCCAGAGATTCTACCATTACCCCTTTTGCTTTCAGGGTATCCATATAACCTCTTCCCCTTGCTTCGATGTTGGTGGCTCCCGGATGGTGGTTAGCGAATATTGCTCGTTTGGGAGTAAATCTTTTTAATGTCTCAAGAGCTGCTTGCACCCCGATAAAGTAGCTATCTTCACCAACATAGGTTAAAACAGGTATCCTGGCTTCTTCAGGTTCTCTAAGGTCTGGCGCATTGATGGATACTACCGGTAGACCTTTAGCAATAGCTGCTCGAAGAGATTCATCCATAGCCTCAGGTGCAGTCAAGGTACAAACTAAAGCATCGGGGTTGCTTGCTAATGCTGCTTCTATATCAGCCATGAACTCTTCAAGTTTAAATTCTGCAGGCCCTGTATAAATTACCTTTAAATCGGGATATAGAGCCCCGGCATCGAGTGCCCCTTTCTCACAAACTTTCCAGAATGGGTCCGCAATACCACCATGGACTACTACATAAATTTTATATTCTTTTTCTGCTGTAAAAGAAGATAGGAAGATGCTCGACAACAAGAAGATCACTAAAAAAATAAACAAACCAGTTTTTAAATTACTTTTCATTTTTTACCTCCTAAAAAATTTTTAAATTTTAAAAACACTCAGGAAAAATTTTATTCTTATATCTCACCTCCTCTGGTTAGTTCCCTGTTTATTTAAAGGGCATTTTCTTTTTTTAGGGTATGGCTACTTAAATATTAAATGCGAACGATTGCATTATCATAATTTAAATCCTCTAAAATTCTTTTCTTTGATTTCTTTTGATTAAATCACTTCTTTTGATTTCTAATTTTCTAGTATCCCTACTTAGTTTTATTCATTAATTGTTTGCTGAGTTCATTAACAAAAATTAGAAAATGGTGATAAAGATAAGAAAGTGTTTTCGGTGAAATCTTATAATTATAAAAACAATATTATAATTATGCATTCGATTGCAGGTGATATTATTTTACAATAAGGCAATCCTTCTTGTCAATATTAAAATTAATTTTTAAAATTTTTTCGAATCATTTTAATTACAGTAATTATTGTTTTATCTCTAAATGAAATTGACCTAATAATATGTTATACTATCCAGTAGAACTCAAAATAAAACATCCCAAAAAAAGTTCGGTCATAAAACGCTTAGGATAATATTTATACAAAAAAGGCGGAGGATATAGAATGATTAAAAGATCAAGAATAAGTATTAACAGGATCATTTATCCAAAATTAAAATTAGAAGATTTCTTTAAATTTACTAAAGATTTGGATTTGAACAAAATCGAATTACGCAATGACCTTCCTGGAGGAGAAATAATTGATAGCCATACTCCCGGGCAGCTAAAAGAACTTTCCAAAAAATACGGAGTAGAAATACTAACCATCAATGCCTTACAAAAATTTAATTTAGGCGTTATTCTCCCGAAGACCATAGAGGAATTAAAAAAATTAATTAATCTCTCGCTATCTATTGGTTGTAAGGCTATTGTATTATGCCCTAATAATGATGTAAATGATAAAAGGGGTTCAGAAGAAATTTTTAAAGAAACTATAAAAGCTTTGAAATCTTTTGGTCCCCTATTTAAAGATAGCGGCGTGCAAGGCTATTTAGAGCCTTTGGGATTTGAGGAATGCTCTCTTAGATCGATAGTTACAGCAATGAAAGCTATTCAAGAATCAGGTTATCCTGTCTATAAAATTGTTCATGATACCTTCCATCATCATATTGGTCCTGATACCTTTGATACAATTAAAAATAACTATGATATCTCTTATATCGGATTAATTCACATCTCCGGGGTAGAATCTAATATTCCTGTTAAAGAATATAAAGATAATCATCGTGTTTTAGTATCCGGACAAGATAAGCTTCAAACCAAGGAACAGATAGCATTACTCCTCAAACTTGGCTATGCGGGAAATATTTCTTTTGAACCTTTTTCTCAAAAAGTACAAGAAATGGAGATTGAGAAACTAAAGTCAGCTATTGACCATAGTATAGAATATATAAGTAAATGAAATAAAAAGTAATTTTCCTGTTGCTCCCTTTTTCCTTTTTAATTAAACCGTCCCCTATTGTGCTTTTGAAAGCACTATGGACAAATGCAATATTTATTTTTTTGAAGTTTTAATTTTCGGTAGAGCTAAAATTCTATCAAGCAACACTGTTTCTTTGAACCATCCTCTGTTCCTTTTTTACGGCAAAAAGGATAACCACCTGGGAGCAGATACGATTAAAATCTTATTCTTTTGATTGGCAACTATTCTTCCGACATGTTGTTTATTGACCAATTGAATGGCAGGTACATCGAGCTTATTCTGGAATTTAATCAAGCTGTTCGAGACATTTTCATCTGATAGCTTACATTCAATCACCAGTGTAGGATGATGATCCTTACAAATAAGAAAATCAACTTCTTCTTTTTCTTTATTGCGAATATAATGCAGGGAAAAATCTCCCAGTCCCAAATCATTCCAATTTAAAATTGCCCTGTATATTTCTAAACCAACCATATTCTCGAAACGGATACCTCTATCATTTATCTGAGCATAGTCAAAAAGATAAACCTTCTTTTCCTTTTTAATTGCCCGGGAAATTTTATGGGTCCATGGTGATATTCGAAATATCAAATAATGTATTTCAAATACTTCAAGCCAGGTTTTGACACTGTCCACGGATACCTGGACATCGGTGTTTAATGAACTTAAAGAAAGGGGATTGCTTACTTTTAGCGGTAAGAGGGAATACAAGATCTCCAGAGAATCAAACTTTTTAATTTGGGTTAAATCTCGAATATCTTCCCGAATTAACTGGTGCTGATAATTATTTGACCACAACCGGTAAAAATCCTTTTTCCCTTTCAAAAAGGGTTCGGGAAACCCACTAAGCTCAAAAAGATCATCCCATAAACCATAGTCCGTTTGATTATCCTCTTGGAAACGAAAAGGATGATTAAGGAAATAAGGTACCGAGTTTTGGTGGTTCGTCAATTCTGAATAGGTAAAAGGTAGTAGGTGGAATTTCATATATCTGCCGGCCAGTGAATCTCCCCCTTTTTGATACAAATCTAATCTACCGCTACCGGTAACAAGAATCTTGTATTCCTTAGCAAATCTGTCATAAACTCCTTTGAGATAATTCTTCCAATTGCTGTATTTATGAATTTCATCAAAAATAACCAACGGAATCGATTCATCCATCCGGTCGACTTTCTCAAAAAAGTAAGGATCCCGGATCAATACTCTCTTGTTGGGAATATCATCCCAGTTAAAGTAAACTTGAGTGCTAAAATCCCGGGCAATTATCTTTGCCAGTGTCGTTTTTCCGCTTTGCCTGGGACCGGACAAAAATACCATATTTTTATAAGATGACAGCTTTTGCCATATTTTCTGATAAAGGATTCTCTCTTTCATAGTAACTATAATACTAATTAATCCGAAAAAAGTCAAGACTATTTTAGATAAGACTCGAAAAAAGTCACTTTCAACAATAAAATCTCGACCTTCCTCCTCCTCTGGAAAAAATTTATTACTATTTGCTTAGTAACCCCTAATTTATTATTTGCCATTTGCCAGAATTCTATAATACATATGTTATATTGCAAGGCCTGAAATTAAGATTATCTATTTGTTTTTATTAAAAAATGATATAAGTAATCGTTTTCTGCTTAAAATGTGGGAGCCCAAAAGCCTTATAAAATAAGGCTTTCAAGGATAGGTTGCGTATTTTTGATTTTAAGCGCCTATTTTGCCTTAACTGATACTTTACCCCTCAAAAATGGCACTTTTTTAACTAAAATTCCATCATCTCAAAATCTGAAAGTGGCTATTTATAAGGATATTAGGATTTCGGGGAGGTAAAAATAGGCTGAAAATGGGGGTCGTAATTGCTGATTTTTCGAAATCTGAAGTGCGTTTAAAGGCACTCTCCGTGCGTTTTTGGGGCATTCCTGAAGGGGGTCTGAAAGCCTTGTAAACAAAGGGTTGTATGACCAAATATTTACTAAGGTCGCTTTAATATTTTATGTTCCCCCACAGTTCTAAGAATAATTAATTTACCCTTTAAATTAAAAGTGATTCTTAAGCTTTTAGAAGCTCTCGCCTCCCAAATAGAATTTGTCCTTTTGAGTTTTTTTGTATCCAAAGAAGGATGTTTCAAATTTATTTATTGAGTTCATCTACTAATTCCTTAACATTTTTCACTTCTTTACCTTTCCCCTGTCGAAGTTCTAACTCTGCTTCTTCTTCGGCTTTTTGATGTTCTTTAGTCCAAAACCACATCTGGCTTTTATCGATCAGTTCTTTGGGAATTACTTTCAGTATGTTTCCTTCCATTTTAACTTCCACATAATCTCCGGGTTTGCAGTGCAAGACACTTCGAAGCTTTGCTGGTATGGTAATTTGTCCTCTAATGATTCTTTTGCCTGAAAGTTTGGTATATTTTTTCTATTTAAATTACTTAACTAATCTGTTATTATTAGTCTTAGTGTCGATTAAAATTATTTGAGGTAAATATGATTCCCAAAAGATTAGTTTATGGTTCTACTGTAACAATTTTATTACCATTTTGTATCTTCTTTGAAAAAATAGCTTTGACCAAAGATGTGCCACCCATGACCTTATTGATTCAATTTATATTAATCTCCTCTATCGCCCTGAACATAAACCTCTTTCTTTTTCAAAGAAAATATATTAAAAATATAAAAAATATAAAACGGTGGGAATGGAAAAATACATTTTTTGCGGGAGTTTTTCTCATTTCTGGTTATCTTGCCAGCACCTACGGCCTTAGATTCACTACTTCGATTAATTTTAGCTTTATTATTAAAAGTAATTTAATCTTTATTCCCCTCCTTGCTTTTTTCTTTCTTCAAGAAAAAATTACCAAAGAAAAAATATTTCTTGCCTTTATTTTTTTTATCGGTATCTACCTGGTTACTACCAGTGGGCGATTTATCATTCCACATTTTGGTGATTTATTAATCATATTGTCCGCTCTTCTTTTTTCCTCCTTCTCTATTATTAACAAGAAACTGGTAAAAATACTTGAGCCGGAAATAATCAGCTGGGGAGTCACTTCTTGTGCTGCCATCCTTGCTTTAATAATCAGTTTCATTCTGAAGATCAATCTATTTTCTTCAGCAGGAATCCTGTTCGTATTTCTTTCCGGTGTAATGGAGGCACTAACCATTCTTTTTATGAATAAAACTATTCGGATTACCAGTATGACTTATTATGTCATGATGACTATGTTTTCCCCGGTCATCAATTTAATCCTGGGTATTTTATTCCTAAATGAAATGATTAATTTTATCCAGTTAATAGGTGGTATTATTCTAATTATCAGCGGAATCATGGTTCAGAGATTGAGAGATTAAAGTTTTTAAAGGGTTTAAAAGTATTATTAGTTTTCCTGTATAATGCTCCGGTAAATCTTCAATTAGATTTAGGGCGTCTATCTATAGTAACATCTAAAACCTCAACCATCCGGATAATAAACTCTCCGGATCCTAATTACTTTTTTCTTCAAACCTTTTGGCAGTTTTGAAACCGCTATGGTTTTGTAAAAATAATTTGTAAAAATAATTTTGACAAAGGTAAATAGGTGTGATAATAATAAGTGTATATGCAAATCATTTGCATTTACATTATTATTAGAAGGACTTACCTATGAAAAGGAGAAAAAAAATTATTATAACAATAGCTGGGCTACTCGCTTTTGGTCTTCTGCTTGTTTTGGGATACAACACTAAAACAAAGACGGAAGAGAGAGGAATTTTCATGAATGAAACAGTCAGAAAACCAATCATTGCAGTAACGATTGTACCGGAAAAAACATTTGTCGAGGCAGTTTGCGGGGATTTGGCGGAGATCATTACAATGGTGCCTCCGGGCTACAGTCCGGAAAATTATGAACCCACACCTTTGCAAATAGAAAAATTCTCAAAGGCATCGATCTATTTCTCAATCGGAGTACCTACGGAAGAGGCAAATATTTTACCGAGTGCCGAGGGAATAAGCGGTATAAAGATTGTAAAGCTCCAGGATGAAGTCAATGAAAAGTATCCCGATCGCCTATTTGAGCCCGGGGCAAGAGACCCGCATATCTGGCTCTCACCGAAGCGGGTAAAAGTTATGGTGGAGGCGATCGCCCGTGAAATGGCTAAACTGGATGAAGAGAACAATGATCAGTATGTTCAGAATGCGCAGGCGTATATCAAAAAACTGGATCAGCTTGACGAAGAGATCCAGTCGACACTTGCCGGTGTGGAGAATAAAAAATTTATTGTGTTCCATCCGGCCTTTGGATATATTGCGGATGATTACGGACTTACTATGTACGCTCTCGAGGAAGAGGGGAAAGAAGCGACGCCACAGCACTTGCAGGAAATGATCGACCTTGCGAAAAAGAAAAATATCAAGGCAATTTTTTATCAGGAGGAAATCGACAGCAAACAGTCTGAGGCCTTTGCGGAGGAAATCGGAGGCAAAACGGTACAACTTGCGCCACTTGCCGCAGATTATATCGACAACCTGAAAAAAATGGCTAAAACAATGGCGGAGGTAATTAAGTGGTAAAAATGAAAGTAATGGAAAAAGCCGAGTCTAAAAAAGCGGTTCATATTGAAAATTTATCGGTCTATTACCAACAAACTCCTGCGCTTGCAGGTGTCTATCTGGATGTTTTTGAAGGTGAATACCTGGGAATCATTGGCCCGAACGGCGGAGGGAAAACCACGCTATTAAGATCCATTCTCGGATTGATACCGAAAAACTCCGGTACAGTTCAAGTATTTGGTGAAATTCCGAAAAAGAAAGAAATTCCCATAGGATATGTTCCACAGATTTCGGCGATTGACAAATGGTTTCCGATCACCGTTTATGAGGTCGTTTTAAGTGGGCGGTTAAAGCAGGGACTGTCCCCGATGCACCGATTTTCAAAGGATGATAAAAACGCTGCAGAAGAGCTTCTTGAAAAAGTCGGCATCTTTGGACTCAGAAAACGTCGGATTTCCGAACTGTCCGGTGGAGAATTTCAAAAAATGCTGATCGCAAGGGCGCTTGCGATAAACCCGACGCTTCTGCTTTTGGATGAGCCGACAGCGAGCGTTGATGCCGCCTCGCGTCAGCTGATCTATAAATTACTTGCAAATCTAAACAAACAAATAACTATTATTCTTGCAACACATGACCTTCTGGCCGTATCATCAGAGATCAAATCTCTCGCATGTTTAAATGGCTATCTAGTCTACCACGGAAAGCCTGAACTTAGTGAAAACGTCGTAAATAGTCTTTACGGATGTCCCGTTGACCTTATTGCACATGGAGTGCCACATAGGGTACTAAAAGAACATAGGGGAGGTGTTTAAGTGATTAAAGCGCTATTTCTATACCACTTTTTACAAAATGCTCTGCTTGCAAGCTTCCTTGCAAGCATTGTATGTGGTATCATTGGCGTGATCATTGTGGAAAAAAAGCTGGTTATGATGAGCGGAGGAATTGCCCACACCTCATACGGGGGAGTGGGACTCGGTTATCTTTTGGGATTTGAGCCGATCATCGGCGCTTTTTTATTTTCCATTTGCGCAGCACTCGGAATTGGTCTGATTAAACAAAAAAGCGGTAAAAGGTCTGATGTCGTCATCGCGCTGTTCTGGTCTCTCGGAATGGCTTTGGGGATTTTATTTGTCGCACTGATGCCCGGATATCCCCCGGATATCACCTCCTACCTTTTTGGAAACATTTTATCCGTTACAAGGATGGATATTTACCTGATGAGCAGTTTAACTCTCATTGTGACCCTTGTGATTGTTTTGTTCTACAACGACTGGAAAGCATATCTTTTCGACGAAGAATTTTCGTCTATTATCGGCATCAAAACTGTTTTTCTAGAATATTTGCTACTGGTTCTTATCGCCATGACGATTGTGGTGCTGATACGGGTCGTTGGAATCATTCTTGTGCTTGCACTGCTTACGGCTCCGGCAGCGATTGCCAGCTTGTTTTCTTCGGGATTAAGAGGCAGAATGATTTACTCCGTTATTTTGGGAAATATTTTTTGCATCATCGGGCTATGGATTTCTTATACTATGAATCTTGCGTCTGGAGCATCTATTGTAATTTTGTCGGCAATCTGCTATTTTTTGTCCTATGCAACCCATTCAATATATGATAGAGTAAAAAGAAAGCGGATGGGCAAAAGGCAAGACAACTTAAACTTAGCTTATAAATAATCAAAGGAGTGTGAGTTTATGCAGAAAAATAAGGATTATGGGGACGGTTTAAAACACTGTGGATTAAAAAACACAAAACACAGATCTCAAATCCTTGAAATACTCGAGCAGAGTAGTCAGCCGATTGCGGCTAAAGAGGTTTACCTAAAAATGAAGGAAAAAGAGATTTCCGTAGATCTGTCTACGATTTACAGAACCCTCGAGACGCTGGCGAAAAAAAACCTCGCCATAAAGCTCACAATTAGCGAAGACAGCCGGACGCTTTTCGAATATAACCGGATGCTGCACCGGCATTATCTGGTTTGCATAGGCTGTAAAAAAATTCTACCGATCAACTACTGCCCGCTAAAAAGGTATGAAGAAACGCTGGCAAAAGAAACCAATTATACGATTTTGAGGCACAGACTGAATATCTACGGCTATTGTCCTGAATGTAAGGAAAAGGGACTTGCGGGATAAAAGTACACACATACCTTTACGATAAGTGAACTTTCATCTCTACACCTGATAGCTACCCGCTTATTTAAAAAATCGTCCCGGCCATCTCTGATCTTACCCAAAAGTTTATCTACCAGGTAGATATTGATAATATCTTTTAACTCCTCTAAAGTTTTCTCGGCCCTTTCCAGGTCCCGTTGAGCTATCCCAAGGGTTTTTGTCAGGAGGGCTTTCCCACGCGGGAATTCCCGTATTTTATCTCTCTTTAAACACTGCTCAAATTCTGGATTCATCT
>Ga0268276_1001811_pt1 | contig 19685 bp, 12 predicted proteins | sample saktaG_4_FD_190145 | JGI IMG/M metagenome (GOLD analysis project Ga0268276, IMG submission 190145) | Saline water microbial communities from Sakinaw Lake, British Columbia, Canada - sak_2010_1_5_45m | ecosystem: Environmental > Aquatic > Non-marine Saline and Alkaline > Saline ... | reverse complement strand
CGGCTATGGCGTTGAGCTTAACGCTGGAAGAGCTGATTTTGATTTATAATGTTCAGTTCCCGGTTTTGCAACAAAACGAAGATGATACCTGGTACGATACCAAAGGCAATATTGTGTTTACTTGCAGTAAAGGCCTCAATGGCGTTGGGGTTGACAGGGCCTTATGGGAGCAGATACGCAATCTGCCTGCTGGCCAGAGTTACGAACATAATATAACAAAAAGTGAGTTATACTATGGTAAAAAAGTCATTTACCATGCGCCATTTGATAAGTGCGACCGGGTGGAGGATTATAGAGTGGCGTGGGGACATTTTGAGAGGATATTTGATCAAACTTAAAACTTGAAGATATGACGAAGATTTTGATTGAGAATGCTTTAAGGCAAGTGATCGTTAATAAGAATATGCATGAAATTGCGCTACGCGATGGGCATGTCCATCAAAGAGAAAATAAATTTACAGGACCAATGGCGCCATTGCTACCAAATTGTTGGGCACAGGTAAAAACTACTTATCCGTTTGGTAGGTATAAAAATATTGATCTTGTTTCTTTTTTAGTTCCAGTTACCAATGGTGAAAAACCAAAGAACATAAGTGGTTCGTCGCCAAATATCAAGTGGGCACTGGAAGCTAAACATTATAGTCCCCATCAAAATGCAACTCTTCAAACCTTTCTGAACTATAGCCTTTATGGACCGGTGAGTGATTTATTTAAATTAATTGACTGTGGTTTTAAGAAAAATTATATCCTTCAGTTACAAACCGAGATAACAGACTTTACAATTCATCCTTATTCCTCTTACATAACTCTTATGAACACATTCCCTTTTTTTAGTATCTATTTAGGGGTAACCGAGCCTACTGCTAGGGCCAATATTGCAACAATAGTTGCTCAAAACAGGTTACAGGAACTTGAACAATTTTCAAGAAATGCTCTTGATCAAAATTTAATTTATAACAACATGTCTTCGGATGTTAGAGATAAAGTTGCTGATGTAAAAGTTACTATTCATTACCTGATTAGCGGGCCGTTTGACCGGGTATCACTAGTCCGCAGGTTAAATAGACAAGGGTATAACCCATCCTGCCCATACCGTGATCAAGCTATTGAGAGGAAGCAGGTTTTTAAAGCGAAATTGCAGATTGAATCTGCTACAGAAATGTGAGAAAAATGAACTGTATATAAGGAATAATATAATAAAAATACGGATTGAGATAGATAACTCAAAAAGAGAAATAAATAATTAACACTATATGTCATGCAAGGGATAGAACTATTAAGACATTGGAAAAAATTTGTTGATATAGCAATTCAGGAAACATGGTTGGCTTTTGAACAAAAGCCACAATTGTTTCAAACTGAAGATGATGTTAAATGCTACCTTTACAATGAACTCCAAAAGGTGATCAAAGTACAGCCTTATGCGGTTCATGCTGAGGTAACACATCGTGCTGAGCATCAGAATAATGGAGGTTACCGTTTTAGAGATTTGGTTCTCCTAAATCCCACTAGGATATGGAATAATGCCTTTGACAATCCCATCGAAGGTATCCATGGGATTAGAAATAGTGGGTTCAGTCATATTGGTGAATCAATCTTCTTTGAAATAAAATTTCAAAGAATAGAAGGTGTTCGGATTATTGAAGATGATCCTGAAAATCTGATAACTTATCAATATCAAGGCGGCGAAGATCATCCCAAGTATGCAATATTGATCTGGGTAAGTAAACATGGTTTTTATGGAGAGTATATTCTTGAAGAACAAATGAGAGAATCTTTGCAGCGTTTCTCAGATAATGTCATTGAACCACATATACCCTTTGAACATGTTTTTGGATTCGTATTCAATAACGAGCAACTGTACGAGATAAAAAGAGATGGAAACAATTGGATCTCAAATAGAATCTCACCAGAATAAATCAATTAACAGAATCAAACATCATTTAATTCATCGATATGAGCGAGATAGTATATAGTATAGCTAATATTTTTAGCAAAGAGATGCCCGATGGAGCCTTAGGGCAATATGAGGCTAAACGATATTTAATTGCCCCTTATCAACGTGGGTACAAATGGAGCTCAGACCAGAAAAATTCACCTGTCCAACTATTAATGTCAGATATAAAAGATGCATTTGGTGAACGGTCCAATGATTATATTTTACAATATTTAACGGTTAGTACTGCGAATAATAACAATGACGTTGTCCTGGAAATTATTGATGGACAGCAAAGGTTGACCACCCTTACTATTTTAATTTCTATCATCTCCAACAGATTAAAAACCACTCAGCAACCTTTTACAAACTATCTTTTATCATACAAAGTTCGTCCCATCGTATCAGCTTTCATGGATGATTTCATTTATTCAAATATTTCTGAATTATTAAAAGTAAGTTGGAAAGCTTTTGCATTAAAATACCCACACTATGATGAGCAAGATATTTATTATCTTTTTAATGCTGTTAGGAAAATTGATGAGTTATTAATTGATGAGCCAGAACTTGATAAATTTTACATCTATGTTAAAGATAATGTGAAATTAATACTTAATCATGTAGAGAACACGCCAAACTGTGAAAAAGTTTTTGCTAATCTTAATACCAACAAAGTTGATCTGACCAGCGCCGAACTTATCAAAGCTTTAATCCTTACAAAAGCTGCAAGGGAGAAATCTGAAAATGAAAAAACATTGCAATTCAAAGAAGTATTAGACAAAAGAACATCTATGGGGCGCCAATGGGATGATATCAATAATTGGTGTAATAAGCCGGACATCAAATCATTCTATTTTAATAATTTTGATGATCCGATACATGAATTGCTTCGTCTTTTAGCTATTAGGTATGGTTATAAATCCCCTTCAGATAATGACAATCGTTATGAACTTTTTAACTTTTTACAATCCCACATAAAAAAAGGAGTGTCTCCTGTTGATTTATTTAATGATTTAAAGGAATTGAAATCAATACTATATGAATGGTTTCAAGATCATAATATTTATAATCTACTCGGATATCTGATTGTTGCCAAAGGTTCAAAATTTAAAGTTGAAAGTTTAGTTCTCCATACTCGAAAATCAAAACCTGAATTGTATGCTTATTTAGTAGATCTACTTCGAATGTTAATACCAGATAAATTGAAAGAGTTAGAGTATGGTAATAATAATGATGAAATTCACAGATTATTACTCGCACTGAGTGTTTATACAAGTGACCAACGATTCGATTATCATTCCTTCCAACAAGAAGATTGGAGTTTGGAACATATTTTTCCTCAAAATCCCGAGAAATTCCCAAGTGCACTTCATGCACCTGATATACGATTAATCAAATCATTAATTGGCGAAAAACTGTTAACCCCATTAATCTTAGATGAGAGTAAACAAAACAAATATTTCGAGAATATAAGACTTGGCTTAAATAAGAAACTTGAAAAAACGGACTGTGATTTAACTCCTGAAGAAATAATATTTATTTGCAATATGATGAAATCAAGTTTGCTAAACAGTATTGGCAATATGGCTCTTTTAACTAGGGCTGATAATAGTTCAAACAGCAACGGGATGTTTAACAAGAAAAGATTAAAGATGGTCGGCAGAATTAGCAATGGTAGTTTTGTTCCAAAACACACCTACGATGTCTTTTCGAAGCTCCTTTCAAAAGAAATGAACACAGATTTATCTGTTTGGACAGATGCAGACATTAACGCTCACTATATCTGGATTGAGAATATTGTACTTACAAAATTATTTAAACAATAATACTATGAAAGACGGAATTAACAAATTGAAATCATTACTCGTAAGTCCAAATATATTTCAGATAATTATTCCTGAAATACAAAGAGATTATGTTTGGACAGAAGAGAATATATCGAAATTTATCCTTTCAATAATAGAAGATTCATCTTCAGTAGACGAAATAGATGAATCTATTATAAAATCTCTAAAGGGAAAGCTTAAGGAATCCATTTTGAGAGAAATAAGAGAGAGGAAACCGGTTTCAAACATTGGATTCATATATGCATATTATGATCCTGAATTAAGAGATCGATATTTTCTGATAGATGGCCAACAGAGAATCACAACTATATATCTACTTTTATTAGCTCTTTCAATCAAGGAAAATAAGCAGGAATATTTTAGAAAAATATATTTCTCGAATAATAATCCCAAAATAGATTATAAAGTTCGTGAAAAATCTCATGATTTTTTTATCAATTTTATTTCATTTGTCCTAAACGGTGGTAATGCTTCGAAAGCTAAGCAGGAGTATTGGTTTTTTTCAGAGTACTATAATGATATGACAATATCTAATTTAGTGAAAAATTATATCTGTATCGAAGATATTATTCAACATAATCCTTTGACTCTCGAATATATTGAAAATAGCGTTGAATTATGGTACTTTGACACCTATAACAGTACTCAAGGAGAGGAATTATACATTTATATGAATAGCAGAGGGGAATCGGCACAACCATATGAAAATATAAAGGCTTTATTAATGGTAAATAGATCAGAAAATGATAAGAATAAATGGGGAACTGATTGGGAGCATTGGCAGGGTTTCTTCTGGAAGCATAGAAAAGCTGAAGATAAAAATGCGGATAATGGCTTTAATGAATTTTTGAAATGGGTACAGATAATCGAGTTCAATATTATTGAAACAAATAAAAACCAAAATGAACGCGGGGATTATATCCGAAATTTAAGAATTACTAAGAACATTTCAACAGATTATCTTAGTTTCGAAATAATTGAGAAATATTTTCTTGCATTAGAAAAAATTAAAAACTCACCGGAATACCTATATTTTCAAGACAGATGGCTTTACGCTGATACAGATGCCACTGATTATATCAAATTGCTCCCAATTTTGCTATACAGTGGTAACAACAACCAAGCAGAACCTGGTCAGTTGAACAGATTTGCCAGATTCTTTTTTAATGTTTCGCGTCTTGTAGAAGTAAGGAAAAACTCACCCAACAATGCAGCAAACGCAATACTATTAACTCAAGAATTTTTAAAAAAAGATTATATAGATATTATTGAGTTAATATCAATGAATAACTTACAAGAGTTTAATACAATCCTAACTAATGAAGAGGTTTTTAAGTTAAGTTTATTTAAAGACCCCCCGGATGGATATACCAGGGAAGATATTGAAAAAACTATATGGAAGGTTGAGGATTCTCCACTATTGTTAGGCAGTATTTCTTTCATTTTATATTGTTTGGATTTTAATGTTGACGAGGGATCTGGAGAGCATCTTAATTTCAAAAGATTTATTAATATTTCAAATCATTTCGAAGCCCTTTTTACAAAACCCACTGACCTTCTTCGAAGAGCACTACTAACTTTTGGTAATTATTCTATTTATGATGGATATTCACCAACTCTTGAATTGTCAAGGTACTGTTTTGGAAATAATATTGAGGATTGGAGGAAAATAATTAATGAAGATAATCGGGAAAATGCTTCAAAAAACCTTTTATTGTTTTTTGAAAAGGAGTGGAAATCTTTTACCCAAAATGATTATGAGATAAAATTAAACGATCTCATTCTTGATTATTCAAAAAATAATACGATAAGTGGTAATTGGAAATATTATTTCGTTGTTTATAAAGAGGTATTTGAATATTGTTGGCAAAAAAGAGCTTGTTTAGGAGAAGATGGAGACATTATTTTACTTCAAGGAATAAAAGTTACACCAGGAACACATGTAGATATAAATGATTTAATAAAGAAAATAACTGTTACTTAACTTTAATACGTCTTGTAAATGCTCCCTCTCCAGCAAGCCTACGAAATAAAGTACTCCATCATAGAGTATTTGAAAGCTACCTTTGACTTCAAGGAAAGGGACGTAAATCATGCGTTTCTCAGGTTTATAAATGATGAGAAAGAAGGACTATTCAAGGGTCCTTATATTTCCCTTCGATTGCCTTTTGTAGTTCAGACAGTTGGTGAGGATATACCCTTGGAAATTAAACCTGGCTTCCCCCTGTATGACCACCAAATCAAGGCATTCCGTCGACTAACCACCAAAAATGATCATGATCCCCAACCGACACTTATAACCACCGGTACCTCATCTGGAAAGACCGAGGGTTTTCTTTTTCCGATTCTTGATTATTGCTTCAAATACATTGATCGACGAGGCATCAAGGTTATCATTCTTTATCCCATGAATGCCCTGGCTTCAGATCAGGCAAAAAGGCTTGCTGAAACAATCTGGTCCGATGAACGGCTAAAAGGGAAAATAACCTCCGGACTGTTTATAGGAGAAGGAAAGAATAAAACGAAGTATCCCAAGGATATGGGACCTGCTAACATCATCGAAAACCGGGATGCCATTGTGGACAGTCCGCCAGATATCCTGCTTACCAACTTCAAGATGTTGGACTACGGCCTGATGCGAAGTAATTTCCATAACTTATGGACACACAACCTTGAGGATCCTTTATTGCTCAAATTCCTGGTTCTTGATGAACTCCACACATACGACGGTGCACAAGGTACCGATGTGGCCAACCTCATACGACGTCTGAAACTCAAACTGAATATTCCAAAGGGTTATTTATGCCCGGTGGGCACCTCTGCGACCATTGGTGCCGGCGAAGGAGCTAAACAGTTGCTTACCGAATATGCACAGGCTGTATTTGGCGAGCCATTTAATGAAGATGCTATTATTTCTGAAAAACGCATCGCGGTAGATGACTTTTTTCCCTTACAGGAGAATGAACTTGAACTTTTAATTCCCCGTCTTTCCGAAATAGACGAGAGTAGGATGGGTCAAAACGAGAATTACTTCGATTACATCCGCAGGCAAAAAAAACTATGGCAGATACCTGAATCTATTGATGATATTTCCCTGGGAAATGAACTTAAAAAGCTAAAGATAACGAAGGATGTTTTGCATTTAACTTCGGGCGGTATCATTTCAATTCAGGAATTACTTGAAAAGCTGGCAGGAATAAATAGTGAATTTCGAAAGCTTCCGGAAACAGTAGTTAATTCAGAGATCAAACCGAGGGAGGAAATTCTGAATTCATTACTGGCACTGATAGCAGAGGCAAAAATGCCGGGGAGTAAAAACTTCCCCTTTTTATATCTGCAAATCCAAATATGGATTAGGGAACTAAGCGGTTTATTGCGCGATGTCAGCAATGATCCCTCTTTTACATGGAAGGATAAAATTATAGGTAAAGATGAGGGAAAAGCCTTACCTCCATGGTTCTGCCGTGAATGTGGGACCAGCGGATGGCTGGGGTTGAAAAACGACAACAAGAACAGCTTTGAACAGGATCCACGTGCCATTTACGATCATTTTTTCAGCAACCATAAAAACATCTATTTTGTAAATACGGCGAATGAAGACCATAAACCTTTGGATGAATATGAACCTACTGATTTACTGAACAACCGGTATGTTGATAATGTGGATTTGTCTATTCATGACACCAGTGGAAACAACAGGATTAAGATAATCGCTGTTCGCAAACTAAACAATAGTAAAGCACGTCATATATGCCCGGAATGCAACGCAGAGAATACAGTAAGTATCATTGGAACCCGTGTGGCAACTATGTCATCCATTACAGTAAGTCAGATTCTTGCATCGGATCTTGACAGTCGGGATGAAAAATACCGTAAAGTCCTTGCTTTTACCAATAGCGTGCAGGATGCTGCCCACCAAGCCGGTTTTATTGAGGCCCGAAACTATCGCTTTACATTTCGGTCCTCGCTTCAGAGGGTACTGAATGAGTTGAACAGGCCAGTTTCGATTGAAGACCTTCACAAGGAGTTCATCCGAACCTGGAAACTTTTACCAGGAGAAACAGGTAAAGACGATTCGGAATCCTATTTTTATCGCTTTTTCCCTTCAGATTACCGGGGAAAAACAAATCTGAACTTTGATTTCAGGAATCCGTTAACGCACAACTTTACCCCTGAATTTTGCACTGAATTCGATCACCGTGTTACCTGGGAAATATCCTCAGAGTTTGGTTACAATGCAATTATTGGTCGTACCCTGGAAAAAACCGGGGCATCTGCTGTTCTTTTCCCGGAGGAGAAAATTGAAGAGATTTATGGTGAGTTAAAGCCGTGGTTGGATGTCAACAACCTCGGCATGATAGATGAAAATGGATTTCATTCCTTTTTAAGTGGTATTTTACACCGTATCAGGATCCGGGGCGGGATTGACCATCCTTACCTGGAGAAATACCGCAAGGATGGGTTGAAATTATGGGACCTGAACTGGATGCGTGATAACAGACACTTCCTGAACAGGATGTATCATCCGAAATCAAGGTTCCCGAAGCTGGTAACCACCAATCCCCATACCCGTGGGTTGCTTGATACCACAAACTCGAATGCAACCAACTGGTTCCACACTTATTTGACAAAATCATTTATCACTGTGCCGGCTTATCACGAAATTTTGAATGATTTCTTTAAGAAACTGTTTGAAATACTATGCAACAAAGGCATTTTGAATGAATCTGCTGAAGGATTTGAACATAATTATTGTCTGGATCCTTCTTCAATCTTTGTTCAAAATAAAGTGAAACATTTGGGTTGTTCCGAATGTTCATCAAAACTATCTGTCGCTTTTAATGATACAATAACGGAAGGGGCAAAATGCCTGAACTACCGGTGTACCGGTGAATATTATACTTCTGAAGGTACGGAGTTAAATTACTACCAGCTTATATATAACAGAGCCAGGGCACCCCGAGTCTATGCATCGGAGCATACCGGCCTGCTAAGCCGGGGTGACCGTGAAAAGGTAGAGTCTGATTTCAAGGAGAGGCCCCGCTACAACTCGCTCAATGCACTCGTGGCAACATCGACACTGGAGATGGGTATCGATATCGGAACACTGAATACTGCCATCAATAATTCAGTTCCACCTTTAACTTCTAACTATCTGCAGCGGATTGGTCGTGCAGGTCGATCTTCAGGTTCAGCACTCATTGCCAGTTTTGTGCAAAACAAGGCACATGATCTCTTCTATTTTCAGGAACCAAGGGAGATGATGGAAGGTGATATATCAACCCCGGGTTGTTACCTCGAAGCAAAAGATATCCTGCTTCGTCATTTCTTTGCTTTTTGCCTTGACTCCTGGTCATCGGCCAATCCGATGGAGAATACGATACCTGGCCGGCTAATCGCTCTCCGCATTTTCAATTCGGATATCAGCTCTTCGGGCTTCTTCATAAACAGGATCATCAGCTTTGTCAAAGCACACGAAAAAGCTCTTCTGATACGTTTTAAATCAATTTATACAAATGAGGTTAATCCGGATGTGCTGACCAGTATTGAGATCCTGTTTAGCAATGAGAGTTTTTATTACAGGTTAAGGAGAGTTTTTGAAAAATTGAAGGAAGAATACTTGAATATCGATCTGAAAAGGAGAGAAATAGATAAGATTATCAAAAACCGAAAACTTGGAAAGAATGATGATGAACGAAAGGAACTGGAGGCAGAAAAGAAAGCGCTTTGGGGCCTAAAGCGGTTAATCGACCGGCGATCGGTACTCGAACATCTGACAAATACTGGTCTTCTGCCGAATTATGCTTTCCCTGAAACCGGAGTTACATTAAATGCCCGTATAAGAGGGATTCAAGCGAAAGGAAGTTCAGTACCGCCGACCGATGACCAGGTTGAGATCATCCGTTCGGCTGAAGTGGCAATCCGAGAATTGGCTCCTGACAATTCTTTCTACTCCCAGGGAAACGTACTCTCAATCTCCGGACTTAATACTTATGATTGGCATGATTCGTCCATCTTGTTAACCAAACGATTTTGTTCCAATTGCGATAGCATTGCCGACCAACCGATGGTTTCGGAAACAACCTGCCCAAAATGCGGCCACTCTTCATGGGCCTCCGGTTCCAATGAGCATAAATTTGTGAAACTGAATTCGGTAAAATCAGTTAACCAACGAGATAAGTCCATCATCAGCGATTCCAGTGAAGATCGTGACAGTAGCCGGTACATACTCTCCACACATCTATCCTTTGATAAGAATACCTTCCAGGGAGCCTGGGGGATGAAAAATATTCCTTTCGGTATTGAATATGTAAAATCCGTTGACATAACCGAAGTCAATTTAGGCCGACTCGATTCCTACAATGCACGAAAGATCTCCATAAACCAGTTTGAAGACATTCCGGCATCCGGATTTGTAACTTGCAGGTATTGCGGAAAATCAACCTCATCCCCGAAACTTAGCGAAGTCAGGTTTCACTACGGATATTGCAAATACAAGGAGCATGATTACAAGGATCAACCGGATGAGGTTTTCGAAGAGGTATTTCTATTCAGAAATATAACAACCGAAGTTCTGAAAGTCCTTTTACCGGTGCAGGAGTTCGAAAACGATGCAACCATCAATATGTTTAAGGCCGGATTGGAACTCGGATTGAAAAAATATTACAAAGGAAACCCTGAACATATTAAAATGATTAGCTATGCCGAGTTTAATCCGCAAAACAATCGTTTCGACAGGTTCCTGATACTTTATGATAAAATACCCGGAGGGACAGGTTATCTCGGGAAACTATTCAATCCAACCGAATTTACGCAGCTTATCCAATATGCCTATAAATCTATTAAAGAATGTACCTGTCAGCACCAGGGAATGGATGGTTGCTACCGTTGTATTTTCTCTTATTCCAACCAATACTTGCGCGAGGAGTTAAGTCGTGCAAGAGCTGAGAAGTTTTTTGAGAAACTGATCAATAATGCGGAAGCCTGGGAGACACTGCATAATGGCTTGAGCGCACTTTCGGGAACAGGAAAAATAGAAGAGAGTGAGTTAGAGGAGCGGTTCATCAGGAGTTTACGTAATGCAATCACAGATAAGAGTACAGAAGGGTGGCAATTCGATGAGTTTATCGACGAAGGAATACTCTCTTACAGGTTGGTGATCATTAATGAAAACTACGAATTCGCTTATATCATTCGCCCCCAGGTAGCACTGGGGCATGCACAAGGAGTGAGATATCAGACTGTATCCGACTTTTACATTTCATGCTCGGGCGTACGGAAAGATGGAGTTCCCCTTGAAGATTCCGAAATCTTAGATTCAGTGAAAAACGTTGCAGTGTACCTTGATGGATATACCTACCATGCATCAAAAGAGAATCAGCGATTCTTCACCGATTTGCAACGTCGTATGGCTATTGTCGAATCTTCGGATAAAACAACCTGGACACTTACTTGGGACGACATGGAACTTTTTGATGGGGGACTCAAAGATAAGTTAGCTATCGATAAAACCAGGTTTCGTAACGCAATTCGAGCCTTCCAACAAACTCCACACTGGAACGCCAACAAAAGTGAACTGATCGAATCGAAGAATTCAATGGAGAGGCTAATTTGGCATCTCGCACATCCTTTATACGAATTTCGGAAAAGAGAAAAGATCGCGCTGTTCTTTGCTTTATTCCAGGAAACATTGGCCCTGCCATCATTCACAAACGAGGAAGCTGAAGAGGTCCTTGAAATGACCTCCCCAATAGACACCAACCATATAGTTGCAGATAGATCAAAAGGCGATTTCTACATGGTTTCGGAAGCCATAAGAGAAACCAGTCTATATGACGTGCGCCTACTTATCAAATTGAAAAATTTGAACTTTAAATCTGCGATTCTGATAAAAGAAATTCCGGACCAAGGCCTTGATAAAGAGGAATGGCACCATATATGGCGGATATATAATTTGATTCAGGAATACTGCGAAATGAGCTTTCATGCTTCGGGAGGAGAAAACAAATCATTTGAAGATCACCCGGATGATGATGTTGAGATTTTCGATTATTTTGAACCCGAATTACACGAAATCATTAAACTACTTATTAAGAATAAAATCCCTTTCAATCGTGAAGGAAGTTTTTTCCTTGAAAATGAAAAAGGACTTGTTGGGGAAGCTGCCATAGGATTTTCAGATTATAAGATAGTGATCAGGCCTCTATCCAAGACCGACAAAGAGGCATTTGAGAAAGCGGGCTATTCCGTGATCGAACCAGAGGATTTTTCACTTAAAATGATAGGTTTATGAGATTGTTCCTTTATGATAAGTTCTTTGAGAAATTCATAGATCTTCCCAAATCCGTTCAAAACAAGGTGTTGGACTTTCAGAGAAAGTTTCGTGATAATTCCCGTTCTGCCGCCATTCACCTGGAGCCAATAAAATCGTTTGTGGACCAATCCTTACGTACTGCCCGCGTTGATGAAAAATACCGTGCGATAATAAGAGTCCCGGAATCAGGTGAAGACTATTTTCTGTTATGGGTAGATACACATGATGAGGCGATGGATTGGGCTCGTAATAAGATGATCACCTGGAATGAAAACACACAAGTAGTTCAGATATTTACGGCGCCACCCGTTTCAACACTTACTCTTCCTAGTGAACCTGTCATTAAGGAGAAAACATTGTACGGGAGGTTACAAGATGAACAACTTAAAGCAATAGGTGTTCCTTTGATTTCTCTGGCTATGGTCAGAAATATCAGAGATTTGGATGAATTGGAGAAGATTGAGAAAAACCTGCCTGTAGATGCATTCGAGAACCTTTTTTACCTGGCGGATGGAGCTGATATTGATAGTTTGATTTATGAGATCGAAGAAGGTAAAGTGAAATCGAAATCCTATGAAGACCAGGTTCAAAGTATAAATAACAAACGCAGTTTCGTTGTGTTAGAGGATGACTTGCTCACAGAACTGATCAATGGTGAATTAAAAAAATGGCAGGTATTCTTACATCCATCTCAGCGTAAACTCGTGGAAGGTAGTTTTAAAGGACCAATAAAAGTTACAGGCGGAGGTGGCACGGGAAAAACTGTGGCTGCTTTACACCGTTTGAGGTTCCTAGTAAGTGAGAAAACGATACTCTCAACCCAGCCTGTCCTTTTCGCTACATATACTACAGCACTTACTGCAAATCTTGGAAACCTAATTGAAGGAATGGGAATACCTTCAACATTATACCAACTGGCAAATATCGATTCTCTAGCCCGTGAATTAGCCGCAAAAACTGGAATAATTGCAAAGGGATCCCGTTTTCTTGATTTTCCAAATACAAAATCCAGCATTGAATTATGGGATGAAGTTTTGGAACAAACACTTTGTCAGTTTGATGTTGCATTTCTTCATTCTGAATTTCAAGAAGTTATTCTCTACCATGCAATTACAACCGAGGAGGAATACTTTAAACAATCCCGTATCGGTCGGGGAAAGGGAATTACCCGGAAACAGCGTATGGACGTATGGAAGGCTGTTGAAGCTTATATTCTAAAAAAACAAGAAGGAAATTTCCTTGATAGAGCAGAACTCTTCAACAAACTATCAACACATTACACTTCACAAGAGATCAAACCATTTTCCCACATTATTGTGGATGAGATACAGGATTTTTCCAATGTTGAGTTACGGTTTATTCGTTCTCTTACAGCGGAAAAGAATGATGACCTTTTCCTGGTAGGTGATCCGTATCAACGAATTTACCGCCGTAAGATCAATTTTTCATCTGCTGGTATCAATGTGCGTGGGACAAGGAGTAAGCGGTTGCGAATAAATTATCGAACGACGGAAGAGATTAAACGTTTTGCAATTAGCACAGTAAAAGGTTATTCCTACGATAACTTTGAAGGAGAGGCGGAAAAGCTTGACGGATATCTTTCATTGTTTCACGGTGAAAAGCCACAATACCATTTATTTGTGACCAAAGCCGAGGAACTCGCTTATATAATCGAGCTCATAAAGGAGAACCTTAGCTACGGCCTTTTACACAATGAAATTGCTGTTGCAACACGACTCAAAGACGCACTCAGGGAAATAAAATCAACTTTGCACCAACACAACCTCCCCTATTATGACCTGACCTCTCAAAGTGGAACACCGGAAGGAATTCCTCTTTCGACTTTCCATAGTCTGAAAGGACTGGAGTTTAAGGTTGTAATACTGGCCGATGTAAACTACCGTACTGCTCCATTTTTACCGCAATCATTCACGCAATTTGACCGAAATGAGCAGGAAGAACATCTCCTTTCTGAGCGAGCTCTCATTTATGTGGCCATTACCCGGGCGATTCAGAAGGTTGAGATTACCGGGACAGGGACGAAATCGGAGATTATCAGCCAGACAAACTTATGATCTTCTTTTTGTTCATGGAAGTTTTATAGATTGCTCTAATCTCGTATTCTGCTATTATCAAGACTACCATGAATATTTAGAAAATTTTAACAACATCTGTAATAACAATGAAGTTCCCCTTAATAAAATTTATTGCTGCTATTGTTGCAAAGTTCAGTCCGGTTGTTACTGAAGAGATTATTGCAAAATCAATACCAATTATTGGGGCAGTGTTAGGTGGTGGAATTAATTACCTATTCATTGATCACTTTCAAAATATAGCAAGGGGGCATTTTATAATTAAACGACTTGAAAAAAAGTATGGAGCAGACTATGTAAGGAGAATGTATAATGAAATTTGGATGCAAGAATAAAGGTTCAATAGAAGAAATTGATACGATCCAACTCCTCCTATTTTTTTAACAATGCAGATAGGTTGCGTTACCATGTGGTTCTTTTGCGGAAAACACAAAACGAACTGCCATGCAACCAGACGATTGCCCCAATCACCACCAACCCGATTTCTATACCTGTATGGAGTGCCTGATGAGGTTTCGCAAGAAGGGTGGATTGGAGTTGAGACCGGAATCCCTCTGCTACAGGTGGCGGGATAAGATCAAAAAGATCGTGCCGCATCACGGATCAAAAAACTAGTCTCCGGGTCCTACTGAAAAACCACATCGCAGATACATTGCATTCCAGCGTGTGAAATTTGCCTCCGAACCAATTCATCCCATACATGAGAAAAACGTCCCCGCCGGAAGAGACCAGGGATAACCCGATCCGGCACATTGAATATATCGCCCGCAGGGCCGAAAGATCCAGGCTTTCCGAAGAGTACATGAAGCAGGTCAGGGTGAGCTGCAAAAGGCTGTCGTACTACCTGGACTGCAACCCAGTGCAAGCGGTCCTCTTTTCGGTCCTGTGCAACATCAATTTCACCTACCGGGCGGTTGGCATCGACCGGCTCTCTAACTGGTTCGGTTGCACACCAATCACACTGGCTATGCATGTGAACGAGCTGGAAGATCTCAGGCGGAAAAAAATACTGAGGAAAGAGGTTGGCGAAAACTCCCGCGACTCCGATGACGGCAACTCCATCTCCTCCATCTGTTACGCAGTAAACCCGCAAGTGTTTGAATCACTCAGAAAAGGGGAAAAGTACATCAAGCCGGAAATCATCATCAGGGACAACTATGATCTCGTTAAAGCCGTTGGCAGGCTGATTCAGCAGCGGTATGAAGGAGTGATCGACTTTCCGGAGATGTGGGACGATATCGACATGATCCTGGCGAAACAGTCAGGCATGGAGTTTCTGCGGGAACTCAGGCGATTTCCCCTGAATGATTCCGAGAAGTACCTGTTTCTCAATCTTTGTGATAATTATTACAATGGATGCACCACCACTGACCTGGCATCCACGGTGAAACTGGTCTCACCCGACCAGCGGGATCAGATGGCCATCAGGTCAAGTATTGTCAATGGGTACAGCAGCCTGGCAAGGGGCGAACTTGTTGAATGCGGGGATTCAGTATTTCGCAACGACAAGGAGATCTTCCTCACGACCAAAGCAATCGAGATGCTTCTGAAGGATGAACCGACAATCGTCGTTGAGAAAAAAGAGTTCAGGATGCCTGATGTAATGCAAGCGGCTTCAATCCCCGAAAAGAGGCTATGGTTCCCGCCTGCTATCCAGGAAAGGTATTCAGAGATCTCCGACCTCCTTTTACCCACCAACTACAACAGGCTGGTAAAACGGCTCAGGAAGGCCGGAATGAGGACCGGGTTCGCCATGCTGTTTGAAGGGCCTCCGGGTACAGGCAAGACAGAATCAGTGTACCAGCTGGCACGGGCATCCGGAAGGGATGTGCTGCAGGTGAATATCAGCGAACTGAAGTCAAAATGGTACGGCGACAGCGAAAAGCTGATCACCGGGATCTTCAGCCGCTACCGGAAGCTTGCGGAGAAGTCGGAAATCATCCCACTCCTGCTTTTCAATGAAGCAGACGGAGTCTTCAGCATTCGTCACAAGAACGGCGATTCCTCCATCGATAACACGGAAAATGCCATCCAGGCAATTATCCTCCAGTCGCTCGAAGACCTCAATGGCATCCTCATCGCCACCACCAATATCGCTGAGAACCTAGACGGGGCATTCGACCGCCGGTTCCTGTACAAGGTCCACTTCGGGAAGCCCACCCCAGGAATAAGGTTCAGGATATGGCAGGAGAAAGTCCCATTCCTCAGCGATACGGCCACTATGGAACTTGCCGAAACCTACGACCTCTCCGGCGGGCAGATTGAGAACATCGCCCGGAAATGCACCATGCACCGCGTTTTGAAGGGCAAGTCGCCCGTCAGGCTTCAGATCGACAACTGGTGCAGGGAGGAAACCGGCAAAACGGAAACCGTAAGAATAGGCTTCAGGTATGGAGCGTGACCGAAGGAAGATAACAACGTTACCAGAAGGGCGGCGTGTTAGTTAGCTATATACAGTCACACAATCCCCCACATACTTCTCAGATTCGAGGGAATCGAGGATAAATGTGGCAACACCTTTTCGGCTGATGCTGCTCCCTGAGGGTTTTCCGATGGTTGCCTTTGCCTTGTCAGTATCCTTATTCGTAAGCATTACAGGACGTACGATCGTCCAATCAAGGTCGGATTGTTTGAGTAGCTGTTCTTGCCTGGCATGATCTTCATATGCCTTCCAGATGTTGCTATGACGGATCAGGAGCCTTCCAACAAGTGGCATATGGTAATAAGAGTCTCCAACTCCAGATGCACTGACAGAGATGATCCGTTTCACCTTGTTCTGTTCAATTGCCGGGATCAACGACCGGACAGAATCGGAAATGAGCGTTAATGGTGAGACCACCTTCGCAAACGGATTGTCAGAGGTTCTGTTGATATTCAGAGAAACCACCACCGCATCGATCCCCTGAAGCGCTTCATTGAGTAGCTGAGGGTCGGTTGGGGAACCCTCCAGATGTTTCACCTTTGGCACGGTGGCATTTCTCTTATCACGAATAATAGCCGTGACCTGATGATTCCTGGCAATAGCGAGTTGGGTCAGTAATTTGCCCGTTCGGCCTGTCGATCCTAAGATTAAGATTTTCATGAGTCAGTACATATTAGGGTTAAACGGAAACTGGAAATAGAACGAAAAAATTCGTCCTGTGGTATTTTTACTACATCAAACCCATTTTTCATCTAGACTAGCCCCATACAGATGTCGGATGGCTATTCGTTACTGGCAGGTTGCTTCGTCAGGGCTTCATAGTTGAGGTACGTTGATTCGAGGTTGCTTCGGGGCTTCGCCCCTCGCAATGACAGGTCGATCTAGTGAACGACAGGTTGAGATATCAATCCCCTGATCGCGTGCGAAGTGGAAGAAGCTGGCGGAGGTGATGCCGGTGTTACCGGCGTGGAGGCACAGGTCATATTGATGGTTGCAGTCGGGGTGGTTGTAAGCGGTGTAGAAACGGCGGCTGAGTTGGTGGAAGTAGGACCGGCCCTCTTCCCCCAAGGCATCCGTGAGGGCAAAGCCGATGCGGAGCCAGGTATCGTAATCGACCGTGATATCCAACCTCTTCTTCTCGATCTTTCGGACCACCTTATTGATATCCTCCTCCAGGAGATTTACATAGGGATTGAAGATCGCAGAGGTGGGATTGAAATAAAGATTCTCATCCCAGGAGACAAAACACAACCGCGTGACATCCTGCCCCGACGGATCGATCGGCACATTGAGCTCCCGATCGTACAGATCCTTCACCTCGTTGAACGCCAGCTTATGCAGTACTGGCCTGCTGAAGACCCTGACCAGGATCTTGAGTCCTTGATTGCCCAGACTGACGAAACAGGCATAGGTGAACCTGATCTCTTCCACCCGAGGACGGATAGCTGTCAAGGCATCCGGGCTTAAATCATCCAGATCCAGCACCAACACCCCTGAATACTGCTTCAGGTTAATGAGTTTTCGGCCACCATCAAACAGTCCGGATGGCGTGAACCCAGGAAGAGAACGCTTCTGCTCATTATACTCATCCAGCTTTCCCTGCCCTACCAGCTCGCGGAGGGCAAGGATCCTCTCCTTGAACCTCCCTCCACGAATCTGATCCAGGATCACCTCCAGCTCCAGGTTTGCATCGACCCGGTTGAAATTGCGAAACAACGAGACCCTCAAGGCCCTAATTTTTAGTAAAGAACGACTTCACCATATGTGAGTTCAGGTGATTCTCGATATCAGCCGCCTTGAAGTAGATCTTCCCTGAGATCTGTGAAAATGATAGCACCCCCCTATCGCGATAGCCCTGCAGCGTACGTTTCGAGATCTTTAGCACCTGGCACGTTTCAGAGACATCCAGCCAGATTTCGGAAAGCGGTTGTTCTTTTGATTTGGTTTCGAGCCGGGCATCGATTTTATCGAGCGCACGGATGAGTCGGGTTACGACATCGGCGGGTACATTTAAGTTTTCCATTTTGATGAAAATTTAGACGTTAGGAAGCAAAAGTATCGCACCGAAAAAGCCTGCGGTAGTTGCTAATCATCAGCAACCCCCTACGACAAAACGTGAAATTTATCAGCAACCCTTTCGCAACCCCCACGCAACCAAAGGCAATAAAACGCAAGGGAACGGCTTATTTCAGAAGAGAATCCCGTTCTTCGTTGATCATGCGAAGCAAATCATTCAGGATAGATTCCCAGTGATCTAACGAAGCCAGGTCGGGAGAAAAATATTTGTTTCGGAGGGAGTTCGGTTGAATAGCCTCCCTTTTCTTGGATTGGAAATTCCCCGTGATCCACCGGATCAGGTCGACAGTCTTACGCGAAGGCACCATGATCACCCCCGACTTCACCAACATACGGAAGAGGTACCCAAGATCGGCGACAGAGAGGTCTGTTTGGATCGTAAAGTCGGGCTTGACTGGCGAGCACACCGATTCTGATGCTGCTTCCGCCCCGGCTTTTAGAGACTGGAGCAGCAATTTATAGATCAGATCCAACCGACCGATCGAATCAAAGATAACATCCAGCCAGATCTCTGCAAACCTGACCATCTTCAGCCGGATTGCCTGCGTAAAAAGATGGATATCACCATCCATCGGCCCTAAAAAAGTACAATTGGTAAACGACTTGAACTGATGCTGCCTGGTAATACCAGATTCAGTATTGGGAAAGACAAAACGCTCATCATCGACAACCGAAGTGAGCAGATACAATTTATCCTTCACATAATCAATATGTGGTAACCAATAATAATGTTCGACCCCTTTTAGCGACCTATGGAGGTTCTCTAACGAGAGATGGGTCAGACCCTGAAGCATATGACGGAAGCTCTCCGGAGATTTGCACCCGTTTACCGAGGCAATTACAATTCTCCATTCCTCCTTGATTCCATTTTTTTCGTTGAACGCCTGGTAGCGAACTGAAATTTCCCTGCTCAGGTTCACAAGCGGTTCGAACAGTTCTTCGAATAGCTGTAATGGTGAATGTGAGCGGTTGAGGTCGGGTTTTTTCTCCATTCAGG
>Ga0268276_1001807_pt1 | contig 19734 bp, 14 predicted proteins | sample saktaG_4_FD_190145 | JGI IMG/M metagenome (GOLD analysis project Ga0268276, IMG submission 190145) | Saline water microbial communities from Sakinaw Lake, British Columbia, Canada - sak_2010_1_5_45m | ecosystem: Environmental > Aquatic > Non-marine Saline and Alkaline > Saline ... | reverse complement strand
CGGCCGGGGCACTGTTTCCAGGGGCGTTACGGGGCGAAGCTGGTGGCGGGGGATCGCTACATTCTCGGGCTGACACGCTACATCCACCTGAACCCGGTCAAGGTGAAGGGGATGGAGCCGTCCTCGCCCGATGACAAGCGGGACGTACTGCGGGGGCGGGTGTACAGCAGCTACCGCGGGTACGCCGGCCTGGCGGAGCCGGAACCGCGGGTAGACTATCGCTGGCTGGCTGTCATGGGGCGACGTTCGGACCGGGAGAACAGGCGGGCGTACCGCGGTTTCGTCGAGTCGATGCTGGGCAAGGAGGATGCGTTCCTTCTGGATGAGATCGGCAAGAGCCGGTACGCCATAGGCGACGAGCAGTTTCGGGCGGAAACGGAGCAGGCGGTGATGAAAAGTCGGCCGGAGCGGGCGGAAACGGGGGACGTTGACTGGCCCGCGGAGCGGCGTCCGGCCTTGGAGACCGTGGCGGGGGAGGCCGCTGACGTGCTGGGTGTCGTCCTGTCGGACGTGCGCGCCAACGGGCACCGGTTGGGAGACCGCAAGGCGCTCGTGGTGGAGTGGTGCTGCCGCCTGAGCGACGCCTCGCAACGCGCGGTGGCGCGCCACGTGGGGTACGGGAGCGAGTCGGCGGTCGGGAAGGCCCGGAAGCGGGCGCAAGCGGCGCTGGCGCAAGAGCCTGAATTCGCCGAGGCCGAGCGGGAACTCCTCCGGCGTCTGATCGCAATGCAAAGAGTAAAAGGCGACAAACATGCAAGCCAAAAATCTAGATTCTAGGTCTGACCCTGAAGTCCTATGGACACCTTTCGGGGAACATGCTAAAGTTTTTCGTTTTCGGTCGGGGTGAACAGGGTTAGGAGTGTCGGTGGATCACAACAGAGCCAGGGGAATCGCCGCCGTGGCTGGCAGTGTGTGCATTTGCTTCATGCTGGTGGCCTGTGTGACCTGCTCGGGCGGGGGATCGGCGGCGCGTCGGCCGTCGCGCGGCTATTCGCCGCAGCAGATGGATCGTGCGATGGTGTATGTGCCGGGCGGAAACCTGATCTACGGCATGACGACGGAGCAGAAGCTGACCGCCGCCGCCGCCGCCGGGGTGGATCCGGATCGCTTGCGCTTCCATTCGGATCGTAAAATTCTGCAGGTGCCGGGCTTCTGGATCGACAAGTATCCGGTGACGCGCGGCCAATTCGCCCGGTTTCTGAAGGAGACAGGACACGGGATTGAGACCAACGGCTGGGTCGCGGGCTGGCGGGAACTCACCGATTCCTGGCCGCTGGGTCAACCCGGAACCGAAGCCCTGCCGATGATCGGCGTCAACGCCTACGACGCCGAGGCCTACGCCCTCTGGGCGGGTAAGCGGCTGCCGACAGAAACCGAATGGGAACTGGCGGCGCGCGGCACGGACGGGCGTCTCTATCCCTGGGGAAATGATCTGCGGGCTGACGCCTGCTATCAGGGACAGGGCAATGTTCCCTTCTCAACCAGCTTCCCCGTGGGCTCCTGGCCGGCTGGCGCCAGCCCGTGCGGCGCGATGGACATGGTGGGCCTCGTCTGTCAGTATGTGCGATCCGCCACAGGTGGTGACGGCCAGGACAGCCACATTCTGGCGGGGTCGAGCGTGTTTCACACCCAGCCCTGTTCGCACGGTGTGACGGCCCGCTTCGGGTGGGCAGCGCAGATGCGCAACTATGTCTCGGGCTTCCGTTGCGCATCGGATCAGCCGCCCCAAGGCGGCACGTCCCGGGACGCGTATCGGCCGGGCGCACGGATACGGCCCAAAGTGCTTTCGATCCGCCATGATCTATACCTGAAGGAACCGATCACCTTGAACGGGCTGGAAACGTCCACGCTCGAGGTGCGCGTTCCCTGGTTTCCCGGGAGTGTGTGGCTGCTCGATGTCCCGGAGTCGACCTTCGGTCCCTTCCCGGGCGCCAACGGCTGGTTCCCAGGAGACCCCGAAACGACGGTGACGTGGGTCGTCGCCCCCGACGGGCAGCGCGCCTCGTACGTGCGCGAGCAGGATGGGAAGCGACTGGCTTTCGTTGCGTGGGTTGAGGACGGACATACCGTCCGTTTCCGCTTCGACGTGCAGCCTCCGGGAGGGTTCCCGTTGGGTTCGGTGTGCATGAAGACGATCAGCCCCTTCTTTTCGAGCCAGGAGCAGATGACGCAGGGGATCATTCTGGATGGCGTGTTCAACCGTGTGGCCGATCTGCCGACAAGCGGGAGATGGGGCGGGCCGTTCTTCTGGTCGGTGAATTCCAGTCTACCGCCTGTCAATCATGCGGTTCTGAGGTCTTACGACGGTACGGCCTTCGTGGCGCGCGTCGCGCCGACTCCCTGCCGCGTCTGGGGTAATGGTTCCATCCCCTGTGTACACCTGTTGAGCACCGGCGGAAATCAAGCGAACGAAGGGCGGGTCGTCTTCTTCATCGGAACGTCGGAAGCCCTGGCGCGGGTGATCGACGTGCAGCCCCCTGCGCAGGCTCCGGCCGCGGGCCTCAAAGCCGGCGTTCCGGGGTTGAAACCGCCACGGGATGAGCCCCGCCAACGGGAGACGCCATGAAACGATGCCCCATGATAGCCGGTGCGTTTTTTGCGTTGTGCCTGTGGGCCACGCCGGCGACCTGTGAGACGGGGGCCGTGTCGTGGCGCGGCTACTCGCCGCAGCGGCTGGATCGCGAGATGGTGCACGTTGCCGGCGGGGATCTGATCTACGGCATGACGGCGGAGCAGAAGCTGACCGCCGCCGCCGCCGCCGGAGTGCATCCCGATCGTTTGCGCTTCCATACGGAGCGAAAAAACCTGAAGGTGCCGGGCTTCTGGATCGACAAATATCCGGTGACGCGCGGCCAATTCGCCCGGTTCCTGCGGGAGACGGGGCGCCCGGTGGAAACCAACGGATGGGTCGTGGGCTGGCGGGAACTTACCGGTTCCTGGCCGCCGGACCGACCCGGAACCGAAGCCCTGCCGATGATCGGCGTCAACGCCGACGACGCCGAGGCCTACGCCCGGTGGGCGGGCAAGCGACTGCCGACCGAGGCCGAGTGGGAACTGGCGGCCCGCGGCACGGACGGGCGGCTCTATCCCTGGGGAGACGCCCCGCAAGCCGGCGCCTGCTATGAGGGGCAGGGCAATATTCCGTTTGCTGCCAGTTTTCCCGTCGGCTCCTGGCCGGCGGGCGCCAGCCCGTGCGGCGCGATGGACATAGTAGGGCTTATCTGCCAGTATGTGCGGACGATCGAAGGCGCTGAGCGTCATGTTCTGGTCGGATCGAGTGTTTTTCATATCCAACCGTATTCGCGCCTGGTGACATCCCGGTTTGGCTGGGCAACGCAGATGCGCAACTATGTTTCGGGCTTCCGGTGTGCGTCAGATGAACCGCCGCCGGAGGATGCCGCCGGAGAGACATACCGCCCTCCTGCAGCGCCCCTGTTGCCGAAGACGCTTTCAATCCGGGGCGACCTTTACCTGAAGGAGCCGATCACCCTGAAGGGACTGGAAACGTCCACCCTCGAGGTGCGTGTTCCTTGGTTCCCCGAGAGCGTTTGGACACTCGACGTGCCGGAGACGTCCTACGGTCGCTTTCCGGGGGCTAATAGTTGGGTGTCGGGAAATCCCGACGCAACAGTCGATTGGGTTGTCACAGCCGACGGTCAGCGGGCGTCTTACGTGCGGGAGCTGGGGGAGCAACGGATCGCCTGTGCCGCGTGGGTGACCAACGGAAATACCGTCGTCTTTCGGCTCGACGCCCGCAACATCGAGGACGCAGACGGGATGATCCGCCATGTCTGCATGAAAACCATCAGCCCGTTCTTTTCGAGCCAGGAGCAGATGTCCCAGGGCATTATCCTCAACGACGCGTTTATGCGGGTGGCCGACAGGCCGCAGGGATTTCGTCCGGGAGACAGACGCTTTCTGGAGGACGGGGAACGGGATCTTCAGACGTTCTTCTGGTCGGTACACAACAGCTTGCCGGCCGTCAACCATGGGGTTCTGCGGTCTTACGACGGCACGGCCTTTGTCGCACGTGTGGGCCCCGGGCGTTGCCGGGTCTGGGGCAACAGTTCCATCCCCTGCATGCATCTGGTGGGCGTCGGCAGGCCGCAGCGGAAGGAAGGAAAGGTCGTCTTTTTTATCGGGGAGGCGGCGGAACTGGCGCGGATCATCGCCGACTAGAGAGAAGCAATGATTTGCACACCCATTACACAGGATGAGGCCGATTATCTGCGCGATGAATCGCGCCGGATTGGTCGCGCCGAGTGCATCGTCTTTGCCGCGCATGAGGAGGATGTCGCGCAGGCGTTGGCGGCGGCCCGCGCGAACGGCTGGCCGGTCACGGTGCAGGGCGCGCGCACCGGCATCACCGCCGGCGCGGTCCCGGCGGGCGGCCTGATCCTGAACCTGAGCCGGATGAAGCACATCGGAACGGTCGCAGAGCGCCGAATCACCGTCCAGCCGGGCGCGCTCCTTTCCGAGATCAACGCGGCGGTCGCGCCGCAGCACCTGTTCTTTCCGCCCGATCCCACCGAAACCTCCGCCTCCATCGGCGGCATGCTCGCCTGCAACGCCTCCGGCGCGCTGAGCTACCACTATGGACCGACCCGCCGCTGGATCCGGTCGGTGCGGGTCATGCTGGCAGACGGCGATACGCTTTCGCTGCGGCGGGGCGAACAGAAGGCGACCGGAACCCGGTTCGTCCTGCAGACCGATTCCGGCCGCAGGATCGCGGGAGACCTGCCCGCGCTGAAGATGCCGGCGGTGAAGAATGCCGCAGGCTATTACGCCGAACCGGATATGGACCTGCTCGATCTGTTCATCGGGATGGAGGGGACGCTGGGGGTCATCACGTCGGCCGAACTCGAGCTGTGCCCGCAGCCGTCGATACGTCAGGCGCTGACCGCGTTTTTCCCGACCGAAGCGGGCGCGCTGGCTTTTGTCCGGTTCCTCCGCGGGGAAGCGGAGGGCGCCCTGCCCGTGCCGCCGGTGGCGATTGAATTCTTTGATGAGCGCGCGTTAAACCTGCTCCGACGGGCCCGGCGGGAGATTTCCGCCTTTTCCCATCTGCCCGCGCTGCCGGATCGCTGCGAGGCTGCCATCTACGTCGAGTTGCACGGAAACGACGCGGCCGCGGTTGAGGCGACGGTTCTTGCGATTGCCGCACGGATGCAGACCCCCGGTGCGGGAGACGACATCTGTTGGTTTGCCGAGCGGGCGCAGGTGCTGGACCGCCTGAAGCACTTTCGCCATGCCACGCCGGAAGTGGTCAATCTGATGATCGACGAACGGCGTAAAACATGCCCGACCCTCACAAAACTCGGCACCGACATGGCGGTTCCGGATGCGGCGCTGGAGCACATCATGACGTGTTACCACCGCGATCTCGCCGCAGCCGGGCTGGAGTACGTGATCTTCGGGCATATCGGCAACAACCATGTCCACGTCAACATCCTGCCGCGTTCGCTGGAGGAGTACGACCGCGGCAAGGCGCTGTATCTGGCCTGGGCGGGCGCCGTTACGGCGCTGGGCGGCTCGATCTCCGCGGAACACGGAATTGGCAAGATCAAGATTGCGCTGCTCGAAGCCCTGTATGGCGCGAACGGCATTGGGGAGATGAAAAAGCTGAAGCGCCTGCTCGACCCGGGCGCCTTGTTGAATCCGGGCAATTTGTTTGAAGCGTGAAACGACGCCAGGCGTCGCGATAAATAGGAGAGGAACGTGTTATGAAGGCCATGAAGCTGACGGGTATTCGAAAAATGGAAATGATGGAGGCGCCGGATCCGAAGATCGTCCAGCCGGACGATGTGCTGATCCGGATGAAGGTGGTCGGCGTCTGCGGGTCGGACGTGCATTATTACGAGAACGGCCAGATCGGAAGCCAGGTCGTCACGTATCCCTTCACGGTCGGCCATGAGGGGGCGGGTGTCGTCGAGGCGGTCGGTCCGGGCGTCCAGACGATCCACGTCGGTGACCGGATTGCCGTCGAGCCGGCGATGTCTTGTGGGCAGTGCGACCAATGTCGGGTCGGGCGCCCCCACACATGCCGCAAGCTCCGCTTCCTCGGTTGCCCCAAACAGGCCGAGGGGTGCCTGAGCGAATTCATTGTCATGCCCGAAGCGTGCTGCTTCAAGATCACGGACAACACGACCTTTGATGAAGCCGCCATTTCCGAGCCGCTGGCCATCGGCGTCTACGCCGTCAAGCAGTCCATCCCGATGCAGGGGACCACGATCGGAATCCTGGGCGCCGGGCCGGTCGGTTTGAGCGTGCTGCTGCCCGCGAAGGCGCAGGGCGCGCGGAAGATCTATGTGACCGACAAGATCGACCGCCGCCTGGAGCTGGCGAAAAAAGCCGGGGCGGCGTGGGGTGGAAACCCCGACCGCGAGGATGTTGTTGCCGGGATGCAGAAGCTGGAACCCGGCGGGCTCGACGTGGTGTTCGAATGCTGCGGGCAGCAGGAGGCCATGGATCAGGCGATCGAAATGCTCAAACCCGGCGGGAAGCTGATGCTGATCGGGATTCCGCCGCTGTGCGAACGGGTCTCGTTCAAAATCGACAAGCTGCGGCACAAGGAGATCTGCATCCAGAACGTCCGCCGCCAGAATCATTGCGTCCGTCCGGCGCTCGATATGATCGCCCGTCAGGATTTTGATGTGCGCGTGATGGCCACGCACCGCTTCGCGTTGCAAGACGCGCAAGCGGCCTTTGACCTCGTGGCCGCGTACCGCGACGGTGTCGTGAAGGCCATGATCGACATGGACTGATCCAAGAGGGAAGCGGGTATGATGGCATCCGATGCACGCGTGCGTACCGTGACCGTCGCGCTGGCCGGTATTGGGGGCTATGGCGCGTTTTACGCCCAGGAGCTGTTGGACCATGCCGCCCGGCATCACGTTCGTTTTTCCGCAGCGGTCGATCCGGTTCTGGAACGCGCACCGCTGCGAAGTGCGATCGAGGCGGCTGGCGTTCCCCTTTACCGCAGTCTGGACGAGCTGTACGCGCGCCAGGTGCCGGACCTGCTGGTACTGGCATCGCCCATTCCGGTGCACGCGCCGCAGGCGTGTCTGGCTCTGGCGAAGGGCTCGCATGTACTGTGCGAAAAACCGATCGCGGCCACGGTGCGGGACGCGCTGGCCATGCGCGAGGCCGAACAGCGTTCCGGCGGTCGCTTTCTCGCGATCGGTTTCCAGTGGTCGTTTGCCGAGGCCGTTCAGGCGTTGAAAGCGGACATCCGTTCCGGGGCGCTCGGCACGCCGCTGCGTCTGAAGACGCGCGTGCAATGGCCTCGTAATTCGGCCTACTATGCCCGGAATCGCTGGGCCGGGAGGATCCAGGACGACACCGGCGCGTGGGTGTATGACAGCCCGGTGAGTAACGCCACGTCCCATTATCTGCACAACATGCTCTACCTGCTCGGCCGGGAAAGCCACCTGAGCGCAAAGCCCAGGACGGTTGAGGCGGAACTGTACCGTGCCAATCCAATCGAAAACTTCGATACGGCGGCCTTGCGGATTGTCACCGATTCCGGCGTGGAGATCCTGTTTCTGACGACCCATGCCTGCCCGAGCGGCGTCGGTCCCGTGTCGGAATTCGAATTTTCAAACGCCGTGGTGACCCGCACCCACGGCGCAGACGGCACCTTTATGGCGCGGTTTGCGGACGGTCGGATCCAGAACTACGGCAATCCGGACGCGCAGCCGCACCGCAAGCTCTGGCACTGCGTGGACGCCATTCGCGAGGGAGTGGCGATCCCGTGCGGCGTTGCCGCGGCCCTGCCGCATCTGATTTGCGTCAATGCGATGCAAGCGGCGCCGAACGCCATCGTCGACGTGCCCGCGTCGCTCATCCGGCAGCGTGCCGACGGCGACGCCGACACGCTGCGCTGGATCGACGGGATTGACGACATCTTCACGCGGTGTTTCGCGCGCCACGCCCTGCCCAGCGAATTGGGCGATGTTCCATGGGCGAGGAAAACGCACTGTAAGCCGGACACGACAGGGTGTTGAACCGGAAATACGTCCCGGGGGAGGAACACATGGAACGCAAAGCGGGAAACGGTGAATGGATTTATGGGCGGAGACCGGTGGCCGAGGTCTTTGCGGCGGCGCGTCGGCACATCCATGAGTTGGTGCTGGCCGAGGAAGGGCGTGAGACGCCCGAGTTGGCCACCTTGCGGGCTGCCGCGACGCGCGCCGGCGCGGCGGTGCGGCGGGTGAACCGCCGGGAGTTGGACGACCTGACGCTGAACGGCAACCACCAGGGCGTGGCGGTGCGGACGGGCGGGTTCCCGTATGTCTGCGTCGAAGAGGTGGCGGGATGGGTCGAGAAGCGCAAGGACGCGCTTGTGCTGATCCTCGACCATCTGGAGGATCCGCAGAACCTCGGCTCGCTGCTGCGTACCGCCGATGCGGCGGGCGTGCTCGCGGTGGTGATTCCCGAGGATCGGGCGGTGGGTGTGACCCCTGCTGCGGTGCGGGCATCGGCCGGCGCATCGGAACATGTGCGCGTGGCCCGGGTGGTCAACCTCGTGCGGGCCATGGAACAACTCAAGAAGGCCGGATTGTGGACCGTCGGACTCGACATGGAAGGCCCCGATGTGCGGCCGCACACCGCGATCGACTTCAGGGACCGGATCGGCATCGTGGTGGGCAGCGAGGGGCACGGGCTCAAGCGGTTGACCCGTGAGGCGTGCGATTTCATCGCCCGTTTGCCCATGGGCGGCCAAGTCGCCTCGCTCAATGCGGCGGTGGCGGGTGCAGTGTGCCTCTACGAGGCGGTCCGGCAACGGCAGTAAGTCGCTCAGCCGCCGCGCGCCGTGTTGCGGGCTTCCAGCGAGGCCCGCAACGCGGCGAGGTCGTGCGCGGGCGCGGCGCCGGAGACCACGGCGGCGCTGGCGACGGCATGCGAGACGGAAACGAAGAGACGCCGGTCGAACGGTTTGGGGATGATGTATCCGGAGCCGAATTCGAGGCGTTCGCTCGGGTAAAGGGCGCGCACGGCTTCGGGAACCGGTTCGCGGGCGAGCGCGGCCAGCGCCTCGGAAGCGGCGACCTTCATGGCCGTGTTGATCGTCCGGGCACGGACGTCGAGCGCGCCGCGGAAGAGGAACGGAAAGCCGAGGACGTTGTTGATCTGGTTCGGGTAATCGGAGCGGCCGGTTGCCATGACGTAGGGTTTGCCGGCGAGGGCGATGGCGACGGCTGCGGGATCAATCTCGGGATCGGGGTTGGACATGGCGAAGATGGCAGGGAAGTCCGCCATGGCCTTGACGTCGTCACCCTTCAGGACGTTGGCGGCCGAGACGCCGACAAAAACATCCGCGCCACGGAGTGTGTCTGCGAGGGTGCGGGCGTTCGTGCGGACGGCGTGGCGGCGCTTGTGGTCGTTGAGATCGGTGCGGGATTCGGTGAGCGGCCCCTTCGAGTCGCACATCACCAGATCGCAGACGCCCGCCGCCTTGCACATGTCGGCGATGCGGATGCCCGCCGCGCCCGCGCCGTTGATGATGACGCGCAAATCGGCGAGGCGGCGGTCGCTCAGCAGGGCGTAGTTCATAAGCCCGGCGAGTGTGATGACTGCGGTGCCCCACTGGTCGTCGTGGAAGACCGGGATGTCCAGCATGGCATCGAGGCGGTCTTCGATCTCGAAACAGGCCGGTGCGGCGATATCCTCCAGATTGATGCCGCCGTACATCGGCGCGAGGGCGGCGACGATGTCAATGATCCGCTGCGGATCGGTGGGGCCGGTGTCAGCGCCGCCGATGCGGCAGCGGGCGAGGGGGACGGGCCACCCATCGACGTCACCGAAGGCCTTGAACAGAACGGCCTTGCCCTCCATCACGGGAATGCTGGCCAGCGCGCCCAGATCCCCCAGGCCGAGGATTGCGGTTCCGTCGGAGACGACGGCCACCAGATTGGCGCGGGCGGTGTAGGCGAATGCCGCGTCGGGGTCTGCCGCGACCGCCTTGACGGCCTGGGCGACGCCGGGCGTGTAGGCCAGGCAGAGATCACGCTGCGTACGCAGCGGCTTGGTGAGGCGGAGCCCAACCTTGCCGTTCAGATGAAAATTCAGGATTTCTTCGCGGGAGATTGCGGGTGAGGCCATAACGTTATTCCGATTCGTTGCCGATTGGGTGGTAAAGGGTTCAAAAACTATACCGTTTCATGGCGGAAAAAGCGAGCAGTAAGGATGATTCGGTAAGGATGCGCTCAAAATTAGAAATGCTGGCATTGCTGACGATAGTCTGGACAGGGTCTCCCTCTTCTGGCACACTACCGGCCGTGATAACGCCGCCTTTTACTGGTTCAGGCATGCTGTCGGCAGGTGATGACCCATGCCGGCGGAAAAGGATCGATTTTCAATCAACACTGACATGAACAGTCTCCCCAAGCCGTGGCCGCATCCGCCTGGTACCTTCGACATTCAGACGACCGATCCGCACAGTTCTGCCCGGACCGGGGTATTGTGGACTGCGCACGGCCCTGTTGAGACGCCCGCCTTCATGCCCGTGGGGACGCAGGCCACGGTCAAATGCATGGAACCGCGCGATCTGGTCGCCGCCGGCGCGCAGATGATCCTCAGCAACACCTACCACCTGCTGGTCCGCCCGGGCATGGAGATCATCGAGGCCTGCGGAGGCCTCCATCGCTTCATGGGCTGGGACGGACCGATCCTGACCGACAGCGGGGGGTTCCAGGTGTTCAGTCTCGCCAGCCTGCGGAAGATCCGTGACAACGGCGTTGAATTCCAGTCGCACGTCGACGGACGGGCGCTTTTTATCGGTCCCGTCGAGGCCATGGCGGCCCAAAAAACCCTCGGATCGGATATCGCCATGTGCTTTGACGAGTGCCCGCCCTATCCCTGTTCCGCACAATCGGCTTGTCAGGCGGTCGATAAGACCCTATTATGGGCGGGCTTATGTGCGAATCAGGCTCGCGCTCCGGGTCAGCTCGTCTTCGGCATCGTGCAGGGCGGGGAGTTCCGGGAGTTGCGGGAGCGGTGCGCGCGCGAGCTGACGGCCATCGGGTTCGACGGGTATGCCGTCGGCGGCGTCAGCGTGGGTGAACCGGAACCTGTTTTGCTGCAGGAGGTGGAGGATGGCGTGCGTCTGTTGCCTGCCGACCGACCCCGTTATGTGATGGGGCTGGGCGACATGTGGCAATTGGCGGAGGCGGTGGCGCGCGGGGTCGATTTGTTCGACTGCGTGATACCCACGCGGCATGCGCGGAATGGCTCGGCGTTCACGGCGCACGGCTTCTATCCGGTCAAGGCGGGTGCCTATAAGGGTGACACGCGGCCGGTCGAGGAAGGGTGCGGGTGCTATTGCTGCCGGACGTTCAGCCGTGCCTACATCCGCCATTTGCTGAATGTGAACGAGATTCTGGGCATACGGTTGTTGACCCTGCACAACGTGCACCGCTATTTGGATGTTCTGCGCGAGATGCGCGGGGCGATCGCGACCGGCGCCTTTGCCGACTGGCGGCGCGCATGCGCCGCCCGCATGAGATCCGAGGCGCCCGTCACGGACGCACAGACGACAACCGCCGGCTGAGCCGGCAACGAGGCGGGGAGACCCGCGGAAAAGAGATGCGATGAACAGTGTGATACTCGCGGCCGCAGGCCAGCAGGGCGGCTACGGCATGTTGGTGCCGATGATCTTGATCTTTGGCATTTTCTACTTCATGATGATCCGCCCGCAACAGCGCAAGGAGAAGGAGCGCCAGAAGCAGATCACCGAGTTGCGGGCCGGTCAGCGGGTGCTGTTCGGCGGCGGGTTCATCGGCAAAGTAATCGAATGCAAAGAGAACACCTTTATGATTGAGATCGCCAACGGCGTCGTGGTCGAGGTCGCGCGTGGCGCGATCACCCGGACGCTCGTCGAGGGCGACGCGGTGAAATCGGATCCTGCGTGATCCTCGGATGGGATAACTTGACCCGGACGCCCCGATCGGCGTCCGGCACCTGAACAGCACGGAGTACACGGACATGAGCAGCAAACATGCGGTTTGGAAGTGGTTGATTCTGGCGATCGTCACGGTCTTCTCGATCTACGTGGTCACGCCGCCCCGGGAGAAGATTCGGTTGGGCCTCGACCTGCAGGGGGGCGTGAGCTTCACGGTGCAGATCGACGAGGCGCAACTGCGCGAGGATATTGCGGAGGCGGATCCCAAGCTCGATGCCGACATGATCGACGCCAAGGTGGGCGATGCCATGAAGGACGCCGACGACCGGATTCTCGAAGTGCTGCGCAACCGCATTGACGGCCTGGGCACTTCCGAGCCGCTGATCATGGCGGGCAAGGACCACCGCATCCTGATCCAGATACCCGGCACCAACGAAGCGGAGTTTGCGGCTGCCGAGCAAAGCGTCAAGAGCGCCGCGTTCCTCGAGTTCCGCTTGGTGCATAAGAAGAACCAGCAACTGGTTGAAGCCCTGTTCAGCGAGGGCCGCAAACCGCGCGGTTATGAGATCGTGGACGTGGCTGGCCGTCGCTATTACCAGCGGACAGAGGAATTCCGCACCGTGACCAAGGAGCGCGGCTATCTCCGCGAACTGGGGACCTTCCGCGCACCCGACCCCCTCTATGAGTTCATGCTGGAGGAGACGCGCCTGAAGAATGGTCAGACGGTCTACGCGCCCCACTATGTGCTGCGCAAGGTCGAAATGACCGGCGACAAGATTGACCGTGCCGATATTGAGCGCGACCCCATGACCGGCGAGATGCGCGTAGGCCTTTCGTTCGCCAGCCGCGGCAAAACGGAGTTTGCCCGGATCACCGCCCGTTATGCGCCCAAAGGGCCGGGGAACCGTGATAGCGACGTCGGGCGCCAGCTCGCCATCGTTCTGGACGGCACGCTCTACTCGGCGCCGGTCATTCGCGAGGCGATTCCCAACGGCCGGGCGACCATCAGCGGCAGCTTCACGGCCCGCGACGCCGCGATCTTGCGCAACACCCTCAACGCCGGCGCGCTTCCCGCCCCGGTCAAGATCATCGAAAAGCGGATGGTGGGCCCGACGCTGGGTTCCGACGCGATCAACAGCGGCATGAATGCGGCCGTAATCGGCACGCTGGCCGTCTGTCTCTTCATGTTGCTCTACTATATGTACTGCGGGTTGATCGCCAATGTCGCCCTGCTGGCCAACTTTGTGTTGTTGCCCGCCGGCATGATCATCGCCGGCGGTCTGCTCAGCGTCTTCGTGCGCGACGCCGGCATCTCCAACAGCATGATCCAGCTTCCGGTGCTCACCCTGCCCGGTATCGCCGGCATCGTGCTGATGATCGGCATGTCGGTTGATGCCAACGTGCTGATCTATGAGCGGATCCGCGAGGAATTCCAAATCGGCAAGTCGGCGCGTGCCGCGGTGTCGGCCGGCTACGACCGCGCCTTTCTGGCGATTCTGGATTCCAACCTCACGACGTTGCTCACCGGAATCATTCTCTTCATCTTCGGTTCGGGGGCGATCCGCGGCTTTGCCGTGACCCTCTCGGCCGGTCTGATCATCAGCATGTACACCGCACTCGTGCTGACCCGCATGGTATTCGACGCCACCGTTTCCGAAACCCGCGTCAAACCGTACCGCATGCTGAAGTTGATCGGGGCGACCTCCTATGACTTCCTCGCCAGGCGCAAGCCCGCCATGATGGCGTCGCTGGTCGTGATTGTGATCACCTGGGGCCTGTTCGCCGGGCGTGTCGCGCGCGATAAAAACGCCGTGCTGGGCGTCGACTTCACGGGTGGCGCCTCCGTCACGCTCTCGTACGTTGACAAGGCCGATTTGGGCGAGCTGCGCCGGGTACTGAACGACGCCGGCATCAGTGACGCCGCGGTCCAGTACCAGAAGTCACTGGAGAGCGGAGAAGGGGTACTGGAAGTCAAGTCCAGCTTCGAAGAGATCGCCGGTGTCCCGATGGTCAAGCGGATCCAGCTCGCCTTGGACGAGGCGATGCCCGACAAGCAATTCAAGGTGATCGGCGACGAGCTCATCGGGCCAGCCGTCGGCAAGGACCTCCGCGACGATGCGATCAAGGCGATCATTTTCGCGTTGATCGGGATGATCATCTATATCACGGTTCGCTTCCAGTTCGGCTTTGCCATCGGCGCCATCGTGGCGCTGGCCCACGACGTGCTGGTGACCTTCGGCATCTTCTCCCTGCTGGGGCGGCAGGTGAATCTGACCACCGTCGCGGCGCTGTTGACCATCGTCGGTTACTCGATCAACGACACCATCGTGATCTTTGATCGCATTCGCGAGGACATGCGCCTCGACCAGCGCGCCAGCTTCGTTGAGCTCGTCAACCGCGCGATGAACCAGACGCTCAGCCGCACCCTGCTCACGACGTTCACAACGTTGCTGGCGGTCGGCGCGCTGCTGATCTTCGGTGGCGGCTCGATCCGCGACTTCGCCCTGACGATGATCATCGGCATGATTGCGGGCACCTACTCGACGCTCTTCATCGCCACGCCGGTGATGGTCGCCTGGTACAAGGGGCGTCGTCCCGGCTTCGGTGCGGATGGAAAGAAGGCGTAGGCCCTGAGGCGCCTGCACAAACCGGAGGTTTGTGCAGGCAGAGGTTTCAGGGTTCAGGAATCAGGTTTCAGGGTTCAGGTGGGCCGCTGACCGGATGGAAGAAGCATGCGACAGAGCACGGAAGATCCAGATCGCCACCTGATTCGCCTGCAACTGGCCAAACCGCCGCACCCGCGTACAGGCTTTCTGCGTCTGCCACTCGCGACGGGCGGGAGCTGCATCTGATCCCTCTGCAAGAGACCGGAATCGGCCCCCTGCATCTCCTCAACCCGGCAGCGGGATTCACCTCAACGATCAACCCTGAAACGTGGAGTTGAATTCACCGGTTCATTTTGCAGGGGACACTAACGCCCGCATCTCCTGCTTCAGCTTGGCCAGTTCCTCATTCCACGCGTTGAATTTTTTTGTGTTCTCCGCGTTTCGTTCGGGGTTAGTCTGCAGCCATGTGCTCAACGCGGTCTCAACCTCCGCAAAACGTGCGTGTTTCGTCCGGTAAGCGACGGCGTCCTGGGGTGGCAATTTGGCGAGCCGGGCGTCGAGGCGGATGGCGTCAAGCTTGGCTTTGTGTTCCTCGATTCGGGCGCTGAGTACGTCGCTTCGGCTCTTGAAATCATCCCGCAGCTTCTCCAATGACGCTTCCGCATCGGTGAGCGCTTTTGTTGTTTCGAGATACTCCCGGGAGGTTTCAGCCTTCAGCGTCTTGAGCTGCTTTTCGATCACCACCGCACGGTCTTGAAGACGTTCGTTGATTTCGTCGATAAACAGATCCGAGGTCATCTCGGCCGACGCTCCGAGGCTTCCGAGCGGGGTCTTTCCGTCAGCGTCCAGCAGGACGTACGTGGGATAACCCTGAATGCCGAATGACGCCTTGAGCGCGTCGTTGCGGGCGACATATTTTTCGGGGACGAGCGCCTTGTCATTCGGAAAGTCAATCCAGACCAGCATCAGATTGGCTTTGGCGTATTTCTCCCACGCGGGCTTTGAAAAGACAGCTTTGTCCATGAGTTTGCACCAGCCGCACCAGTCCGAGCCGGTGAAATTGAGCAGGAGCGGTAATTGCCGCTCGGCCGCCACCCGCTTGGCAGCATCGTAGTCCATGGTCCAGCGCCCGGGTTCGGCGCCCTCGATGGCCGGCTTTTCAGCGGCGAACGCGGGACAGGCGAGCAGGGCGGCGAGGGCAACGAGTCGACGGGTCATAGAGCCTCCAGTGATTTGACATCATTAATAATGACATGCTTACAGGATAAGCGCAAGCATTGCTGAGCATTGCTGAGGGCTCTTCGCTCTGCGCTTGACACGATGTTCGGGGTGCCGTACATTATACGGCGTCACGAATCCATGGGGTTCGGCAGAAGGTCAGCGGCAGCCGGCGGATCACAGGAGGGATAGATGGCACACGCGGGATCAACGAGTTTGAGCGCCAGCTTGGAGGATTACCTCGAGGCGATCTATCGCATTGTGGAGGAGAAGCAGGTGGCGCGGGCGAAGGACGTGGGGCGGCGGCTCCAGGTCGGCCGGTCTTCGGTCACGGGGGCACTGCACGCCCTGGCTGACCGCGAGTTGATCAACTACGCCCCATACGATCTGGTCACGTTGACGGAGCAGGGGCGTGAGATCGCCGAGGACGTGGCGCGGCGCCATGAGGTGCTCAGCGACTTTTTTGTGAATGTGCTGGCTGTCGATCCCGGGGAAGCGGACGCGGCGGCCTGCAAGCTCGAGCACGCCGTCCCCGAGAACGTGCTGGGGCGTTTTCTCGACTTCATTGATTTTGTCACCCGCTGCCCCCGGGGCGGCGCCCAGTGGATTGACGGCTTCAGAAAGCTCTGCCATGCCGACAAACATTCCGGCCAGTGCGAGACGTGTCTTGGCGCGGCGCTTGATCAGGTCAAGACGAAACAGCGGAAGGATAAACAAATGGAACAGCGCGGAGAAACTACGGCTGCCGTCACGCTCGCCGAGCTGAAGCCGGGAGGCAAGGCGTCCATTCGCACCATTACCGGCGCGGGAGGAATCCGGCGGCGCCTGCTGGATATGGGCGCCACCGCCGGGACGCTGGTGGAGGTGGAGCGAATCGCGCCGTTGGGCGATCCCATAGAAGTTAAAATCAAGGGGTACCATCTCTCCCTTCGCAAGGAAGAGGCGGCGCGCATCCACGTGGAGAAGGTATGAGCACGACCCACACCCACCATCCGCACGCGCACCCTCCTGCATCGCGTGAAGCGGGTGTCGCGCTTTCGGAAACCCGCCCCGGCCAGCGGATCCGCGTGATCGCCGTGGAAGCGGGGCACGCCCTGGCGGTGCGGCTTTGCGCCCTGGGGCTGACGCCCGGCATCACGGCTGAGGTGGTCTCGGTCGGCGCCGGTCCGGTGGTCCTCAATGTGATGGGAAGCCGCATCGTGCTGGGGCATGGCATGGCCGACAAGGTGCGGGTGAAACCCGCGCCCCGCGCGACGCCCCACGGTACAGGGGCGCGCGGTTGATTTTTTTTGAAAGGAGAGTTCGGCATGACGAACAATGTGAGCCGCGATGAATTCGAGGCGTCGGCTCGAGCGGTCAAGCCGCTCACCGTCGCCTTGGCAGGCAATCCCAATGCGGGGAAGACCTCGCTGTTCAACGCGCTGACCGGCGGCCGGCAGCATGTGGGCAATTATCCCGGCGTGACCGTCGAGACGTTTCAGGGCGTCTGCCTGCACGGCCAGACCCGGCTCCAAGTGGTCGATCTTCCCGGCACCTACAGCCTGACGGCCTATTCGCCGGAAGAGCGGGTCGCCCGGTCGTACCTGATCCAGGATAAGCCCGATGTCGTGATCGACGTGCTCGATGCCACGAACCTGGAGCGGAACCTTTATCTCGCGGTGCAGATCATGGAGCTGGGGTGTCCGCTGGTGCTGGCGCTGAACATGTCGGATCTCGCCGCGCGCCGCGGCATCGCTTTCGACCTCGAACTGCTGCAGACGCTGCTGGGGACGCCGATCATACCGACGGTCGGCCGAACGGGTGCGGGCAAGGCGGACCTGCTGGATGCGGCGGTCTTGACGGCCTGCCGCGCGGCCGCCCCGCAGCCGCTGCACATCGCGTATGGCGAGGCGCTCGAGGCCGAGCTCGTGTCGTTGCAGCGGCAACTGGAGGCGCTGGACGCCCTCCCGGATGGCGTTCCGGCGCGCTGGTTGGCGGTGAAGCTGCTCGAAGGCGACGCCGATCTCATCGCGCGGCTGGCCCACCCGGAGATCGCCGTCGCCGCCGGGGACGCGGCGCATCGGCTGGAGGCGCTGACCGGCGAGAGCGCCGAGGCGCTCATCGCCGACGGCCGTTACGGTTTCATTTCCGGCGCCTGTCAGGAGGCGGTTCGGCACACGGTCGAGCATCGGCATGCGTTTTCAGACCGGATCGACGCCGTGGTCACCGACCGCCTGTTCGGACTGCCGATTTTCCTCGGGCTGATGTACCTTGTATTTAACCTCACCTTCACCCTCGGGGCGCCGCCGATGGGCTGGATCGAGGCGGCGTTCGCGGCCCTGAGCCGCGCGATCAGCGGGTTGTGGCCCGCGGGTTCCAGCAGCCTGCTGCGCAGTCTGCTGGTCGACGGCATGATCGGCGGCGTGGGGGGGGTGCTGGTTTTCCTGCCCACGATCCTGCTTCTGTTTCTGGCCATTGCGATTCTGGAAGACAGCGGCTACATGGCGCGCGCCGCCTTCCTCATGGACCGCATCATGCACAAGATGGGGCTGCACGGCAAAAGCTTCATGCCGATGCTGATCGGGTTTGGCTGCTCGGTGCCGGCCATCCTGGCGACGCGGACGCTTGAGAACCGGCGTGACCGGCTGACGACGATGCTGGTGGTGCCGCTGATGAGTTGCGGCGCGCGTCTGCCGATTTATGCGCTGCTCATACCGGCTTTCTTTCCCGAGCCCTGGCACGGGCCGCTGCTCTGGAGCATTTACCTGATCGGCATTCTGTTGGCGGTCGGGTGCGCCAAGCTGCTCAAATCAACCCTTCTCCGCGGCGAGACGCCGCCCTTTGTGATGGAGCTGCCGCCCTATCGGATGCCGACGCTGCGGAGCATCTCCCTGCACATGTGGAACCGTGGCGGGGCCTATCTCAAGAAGGCCGGCACGGTGATCCTCGGCATTTCCATCATCCTGTGGGCGATGCAACAATGGCCGGGCATCCCCGCCGACGAGGCGGAGGCGTTTTCCGGACGGCGCGTCCGCGCCGAGGCGCTGGGCGACGGGGCGTCCCGCGAACACGCGCTCGCTGAAATCAACGGCGCCGCGGCCGAGGCGGGGCTGAAGGCCTCGCTGATGGGGCGGCTGGGACGCGGGATCGAGCCGCTCCTTCGACCGTGCGGATTCGACTGGAAACTCTCCACGGCCATGATTGGCGCCCTCGCCGCCAAGGAGGTGTTTGTGACGCAGATGGGGATTATCTATTCGCTCGGCGGCGAACAGGATGAGGAATCGGCTCCGCTGCGCGAGAAGATCCGGGCCGATTACAGTCCGCTGGTCGGATTCTGCGTCATGCTCTTTTGCCTGATCAGCGCTCCGTGTGTCGCCACCCTTGCCGTGACACGCCGCGAAAGCGGCTCGTGGGGCTGGGCGCTGCTGCAACTCGGCGGGTTGACCCTGCTGGCGTGGGCGATAACGGTCGGGGTGTTCCAGATCGGAAGCCTCCTGGGGTGTGGAACCTGAAGAGACGCCTGCAAAACCATTCACGAAGGGAGTCCGCCATGTGGGAGACGATTGTCGTTTTGGTCATCGTGATTCTGTGCCTGGCGCTCGCCGGTCGCGCGTTTTACCGCGAGGCATCCGGAAAAAGCAGATGCGGCGGTTGCGGCAGCGGGAAGCAAGGCTGTCGCGGGGGATGCGATGGGGATGGATTCGCGGCGATGCAGACCGGGCCGGACCGGCGCGGGGGATCCGGGTGTGCGGGGGGGGCGGAGCGGGGAAGATACCGGGAAGGCCCCGTGACGTCCCGTAGGGGCCTTGTTGCCGGGTTCCCGGTTATTCCGACAGATACGGGTTGTCCCGTTTTTCGGCGCCGATGGTGGTGGTGGGGCCGTGGCCCGGGATGACGAGGACGTCGTCGGGAAGGGCGGTCAGGCGGCGAAGGGAGGTTTGGAGTGTTTTGCCGCAGCCGCCGGGGAGGTCGGTGCGGCCGACCGAACCGGCGAAGAGGGTGTCTCCGCTGAGAAGCAGCTTGTCGTTC
>Ga0268276_1001806_pt1 | contig 19752 bp, 17 predicted proteins | sample saktaG_4_FD_190145 | JGI IMG/M metagenome (GOLD analysis project Ga0268276, IMG submission 190145) | Saline water microbial communities from Sakinaw Lake, British Columbia, Canada - sak_2010_1_5_45m | ecosystem: Environmental > Aquatic > Non-marine Saline and Alkaline > Saline ... | reverse complement strand
ATTCCTTAAGGTCTTTCTTCTTTGATTAAAACCAGCACGAATCAATCTAAAAAAGAATTCTTCATCTTTGACTTCTACTGCAGATTTATCCCTGAACCTTAAGGATAAAAAACAGGAACTAACTTTTGGAACAGGCTTAAAGCATACGTTTTTGATTTTAAAAATAATCTTAGCTTGAGCGTAATATTGCACAAAGCAGCTAAAAGAACCGTATTCTTTTGAACCAGAACAAGCTACAACCCTCTGGGCGAATTCTTTTTGCACCGTTATAAAGGCTTGGCTTATATTATGGCGATAGCTAATCAAATGTTCAATTATCGGGCTGGAAATATAATATGGGATGTTTCCAATAACTTTTATTTTTTGTTTTATTCCATTTTCGCGCAAAAAATTACTAATATCAAATTTTAATATATCGCTCTTTATAATCTGGCAATTACTAGTGCTGCCTAATTTTTGTTCAAGTTCATGGAGCAGGCGAGAATCAATCTCCAAGGCATAAACTTTCTTAACATGCTCTGAAATTCCAGCTGCAAGCTCCCCGGTACCTGAACCAATCTCTAAGATAATATCTTCCTTAGATAAACTGCAAGCGCCGATTATTTTGTTTTGGATATTTTTATCAATAAGAAAATTTTGACCTAAGCTTTTCTTTGGTTTAATGTGCATTCTATGGCAAGTTTAATAGCAGCGATCAGAGAATTAGGATTGGCTAAAATAGGTTTGCGGGCAATATCAAAAGCAGTTCCATGTAAAGGCGAAGTGCGTACAAAAGGCAATCCAAAAGTAAGATTTACTCCGCTGTTAAAATCAGTTAACTTTAAAGGAATAAGCGCCTGATCATGATAGGCTGCAATTACGCAATCAAATCTTTTCTTAAATGCCGCAGATATCGCTGCATCTGCGGAAAGCGGGCCGACTATAACTGCGCCTTTATATTTAGCCTTTAGGCCTTTGACCACAGGGATAATCACGCTTTGCTCCTCTCTGCCGATTACGCCGTTATCGGAAGCATGAGGGTTTAACCCGCAGACAACAAGCCTTGGCTTTTTTATCAAGAATAAAGACCTTAAGCATTCAACTGTATTTAGTATATTATTTTTCAAATTTTTCTTGCTCAATTCACCGGAAACATCTTTAAGCGCAAGATGCCTCGTAACCAGGCTAAATCTTAATTTATCGTTTAGCAGGATCATTAATAAATCCTCAAACCCTGTTTTCTTGGCTAAATATTCCGTATGGCCTGAAAATTTAGCTCCTGCGAGATTAATCGCTTCTTTTGAAATCGGGCCTGTTACCAAACAATCGATTTTATTTTCCTTAAGCATGTCCAAAGCCTTATCAAGATACTCTAAACAAGCGCTTCCTCCTTGAGTGCTTAATCTGCCAAAGGAAAAGTTTCTTTTCTCAATATTATTTAGGTCTATTAGCTCTTTGGATATAGATTCTACCCCTAACGCCTTAGCCTGCCGGCCCAAGACAAAACTATTACCGATAACCGTAAAATTGACTTTATTTTTTAAAGCCTCAAATGCCTTTAGGGTAATTGCGGGGCCGATACCTGCAGGATCTCCTATAGTAAGTCCGACCCTAATTCTCGAGAATTTTGATGTAGGATTCTTTTTTAAGCCCATCTAACCACTCAGTTAATGTTTTTTGTAATTTTTTTTCAATTAAAAATTCCCGAATTTTATCCTGTGCCTGAACCAAATCCATCTGCTGGCTTGCGATGATATTATCCAATTTAAAAATATAGTACTGCCGATCAACTTCAATCGGATCAGACACTTCTCCTATTCCTAATTTAAAAACTGTATCTTCAATCTCACTACGTAATTGGTCTCCCTGTGAAGCAGAAAGAATATCCGTAGCAAATGAATATTTTCCTGCTAAATCCTCTAATTTTGCACCAAGCCGCAACTGATAATTTATAGTCTTAGCTAATCCTTCATCTTGTAAAATAATGATCGTTAGAATCCTCTCCTCTGGTTTTAAAAATTGGCCCTTATTTTGATTATAGAAATTAGTGATCTCATCAGGCCGGATAGCTACTTTACTGCGCACTTTTTGCTCAATGATAGAGTAGATAAGCATCTGTTCACGGATCTTATTCTCTAAATCAGCTTGAACCAAACCCTGCTTGGCTAAATCCAGTTCAAAATCCGATTCCTGAGCATAGCGTTTCTTAATTTCATCAATCTTTGCCTTCACCCTTGCCGCATCAATAATTGTTTTCTCATCTTTTGCCTTCTGCAGCATAATCCGCTCGTCAATTAAACGCTTGAGTAAATCCTGCTTCATCGAACTAAGCTTTTCTTCCAATGTTTTTCCTTTAAGTTCCCGGGAATATTGCATGCGCATAAAATTCAGAAAATCATTAAGGTCTTTTTGCGTAATAATTTCATTGTTTACTATCGCAACCACCTTATCCTGAGCGTAAAGACAGCAGGTAGTAGCTGGCATACAAAAGGCAGTCAAAAAAACTAAAACGAAAAGAAATATAAAATTAATTATGCGTCTCATTAAAAACACCTGCTTTCTTAAAATCGGAGATTGCTTCTCTTAGTAAGCGGCAATAAAGATCAAAACCAACGGCAATTATAAATCCGTGTTGCTCTTGCCCGAGCAGATTTCCGGCGCCTCGAATCTCTAAATCCTCTAACGCAATATTAAAACCTGCGCCTAAATTACTGTGCTCTTCCAGTGCACGCAGCCTTTTAGAGGCGACTGTTTCGAGAATCTCATTTCGCCCAAACATAAAATACGCATAAGCAGGACGGTTAAACCTGCCTACCCTGCCGCGCAGCTGATGCAGGTCGCACAATCCAAACATCTGCGCGTTATTTACAATGATTGTGTTAGCATTAGGTATATCAATCCCGGATTCAATAATCATGGTCGAAACCAAAACGTCAACATTACCGGAAATAAAATCAGACATTACTAGCTCAAGTTGTTTTGCCGGCATCTGGCCATGAGCAATAGCTATTCGTACAGCAGGTGGCAAGAATTTAGTAAGCCTGTCTTTAACTTTATCAAGATCCGAAATCCGATTATGTAAAAAAAACACCTGGCCCCCCCGGCCCAGTTCACGCGAAATTGCCTGCTTTACCAAATCTAAATCATATTCTACCACAACCGTCTTTATGGGCAATCTATTTTGCGGCGGGGTATTGATTACGGAAAAGTCTTTTGCCCCCATAAGGCTCATATATAAGGTTCGCGGGATTGGGGTTGCCGTCAAAACGAGGACATCAGTAATGTTTTTGAGTTTTTTCAATTGCTCCTTGGCATTAACGCCAAAACGCTGCTCTTCATCAATAATAACTAAACCTAAATCCTTAAAAACCACATCAGGCGAAAGAAGCCTGTGAGTAGCAATAACAATATCTACGCTGCCGCAACGTAAGCCTTTTATAATCTCATTTTGCTGGGAGATAGTTTTAAAACGGGAGAGCATCTGCACGTTTACAGGAAAATTAGTCAAGCGTGCGGAAAAATTTTTATAATGCTGCTCAGCTAAAATCGTGGTTGGGACAAGATAGGCAACCTGCTTATTATCCATAACTGCCTTAAAAGCTGCGCGCATTGCTACTTCAGTTTTTCCATACCCAACATCTCCGCAAAGCAGCCGATCCATAGGCTTAGACGACTCCATATCGCACTTAACCTCTGAGGCTGCTTTTACCTGATCGTAAGTTTCTTCATAGGGAAATGTTTTTTCAAAATCAGCCTGCCATTCTGTATCTTTAGAAAACTTAAAACCTTGGCTGGCCAGGCGCATTGCCTGCAGGCTCAATAACTCCCATGCTAATTTTTGAATACCTTGCCGAGACCTCGTTTTTACTCTCTGCCACTCCTTACTGCCTAACCGATAAAGTTTAGGCCTACGCGCGGCAAAAGCAATATACTTTTGTACCAGATGCATGGCAGAAGTTGGTACAAAAAGCTTTTCATTACAGTCATACTCAATTACTAAATGATCTTTGAGTATACCTCCTAATTTGACCTTTTGCATGCCAGCAAACTTGCCAATACCATGCTCATTATGCACTACAAAATCGCCGATATTTAAATCTAAAAAATTTTTTAATGGGAACTCTTCGCTAAATAGCGGCTTCTTACTGAATGAAGGTTTTTTGTACGGCAGTATGATAACAATATTGTGCTGCCAAAGTGATTGGCCGGTCGAAGGATTAAATGTTTTAATAGAAATTATTTTTTCATTATCTAATTCAATACGGATGGGTAGCTCAAAAGAAACAGGGAAAATATCAATAACTGATCCGCGGCGGCCAAACTCTCCCTCGCAAGAAACCATCTGTTGCCTCTTGTAACCGGAATCAACCAGCTCTTCCGAGAGGATTTCTAAACCAATATCCTGATTAAGATATAGCTTGAGAGATTTAAATAGCATGGCCAGAATAATTAGGGACAGCGACTATTTTTCTTAGCCACACGCTTTAAAAAAATAGTCGCTGTCCCTAATTTACTTAATATTCTTGCGGCTCCAGGCAAGCACTAAAGGAGAAGCGATAAAAATTGTAGAATACACACCAGAGATAAATCCTACGAATAAAGCAAAAGAAAAGTTGTTTAAAACTTCTCCTCCGTAAAACAAGAACGCAATAACAACCAAAAGCGTTACTCCGGAAGTAAGCAGAGTACGCCCGAGAGTTTGATTTACGCTTAAATTAATCAACTCCCTTAAAGAAAGCTTGCGGTAAAGACGGGCATTCTCGCGCACCCTGTCATAAATAACAATAGTATCATTAATAGAATAACCTGCAATAGTAAGAAAAGCGGTCACGGTTAAAAGATCAATTTGGCGGTTAGTAACAACTAAAAATCCCATCGCTACAAGCACATCATGCAGAAGAGCAATTATACCAGCTAGCGCAAAATTTATATGCTTAAATCTAAAACTTACATAAATCAAAATGCCCACAAGCGACCAGATCATTGCCAGAATAGCCTTCTTTTTAAGATGGTTGCCGGCAATAGGCCCCACCCGTTCAATCCTTAATATTTGGATATCTTCATTGGGAAAAGATTCTTTTAATTTATTAGTCAGAATCTGATTTTTGTCTTCTGAAGTCCTGATTAAAACAACTTTCGGGTTATCTTGAAATTGCTGAATAGAGGCATCCGCAAGGTCTATATCTTTTAAAACCTGGCGCACCTTATCTGCAGAAGGTGGATTTTTAAAACTATATTCCTGAAGCTGGCCCCCGGCAAAATCAATTCCGTATACCGCAGGTCCTTTCCTGAAATATGAAAGAAGGCTTCCTATGATTACTAATATAGACAATACATAAAATATCCTTCTCTTGCTGATAAAATCCAGCTTGGTTTCTCCGAGAAATTTAAACATGAATAAAGAATTTTTAATCCACCCTAAACCAAGCAAAATCTCGAATATTACCCGGGTAACTACGATAGCTGTAAACATACTCGCTACTAAACCAATAGTTAAGGTAACCGCAAAGCCGCGGATTGGCCCGGTTCCAAACTGAAATAACATAAACGCCGCAATTAAAGTAGTAAGGTTGGAATCAAAAATAGCGCTGAAAGCACGCGAATATCCATTAGCTATGGCAGCACGCAGATTTCTACCTGCGGTAATCTCCTCTCTAATGCGTTCATTAATCAAAACATTAGCATCTACTGCCATACCTAAAGATAAAGCAATACCGGCAATACCAGGTAAGGTTAAAGTCGCGCTGATACCCGGAAAAAGCAAGGGCAGTAAACCTAAACCGCCGAGGATCATAACAAGGTTTAATAAAAGCGCGACATCACTTATTAAGCCGGCCAAAAGATAATAACCTGCCATAAAAATAAAAACCAACGCACAACCAACTAAACAAGCCTTAATTCCCTTGTTTATAGAATCCTGGCCTAAGAGAGGTCCAATGGTCCTTTCTTCTTCAATATGCATAGGGGCAGGTAAGGCGCCAACTCTTAGAATAAGCGCCAAATCTTGAGCAGCCTGCGGATCAAACCTTCCGGTAATTACTGCTTCTCCCGAAGGGATTGATTCCCTAATCCGTGGGGCTGACTGAACTTTACCATCTAAGACAATCGCCAAACGCTTACCTACATTAGCTGCAGTTACTTCGGCAAATTTCTTGGCTCCTTCTGCATTAAACTGTAGTGCCACGATTGGCTCATTAAACTGGCTCTGATCAAAACGCACCGAAGCATTTGTTAAAGCATCTCCTACCAACACAGCCTGCTTCTGAAGTAAAATCGGCTCATTCTCATCCAGAGTATACTTTAATTCAAACCCTTGCGGAACTGTCCCGGCGATTGCCTCTTTAAGTTTGTCCGCATCATTAGAAACAATTTTAAACTCAAGCATTGCGGTTTTACCGATAAGGTCAATCGCACGCTGTCGGTCAGTAACCCCGGGGAGTTGGACTACAATTTCATCCTCTCCTTGTTTCTGAATGGAAGTTTCCCTAACCCCAAACTCATCAATACGATTACGGATTACCTCAACTGCTCTATCGCAGGCATCAAGCTTAGCTTGGCCATCAAGATGGCTGGTATCAACTTTAAGCAAAAGATGCATACCTCCTTGTAAATCAAGGCCCAAGTTAATACGCTTATCTAAAGGAAATGTATAATACGCACACAGCCCAACAACTCCTAAAATAAGCAATATTTTATAGATCAGTTTTCTTTCCATTTTCTAAGCTCCGCTTTAAATAAATATTTTTAAGGCTTTTTAATATAAGCTATGCTGTTTTTCTCAACCTCAATCTTCACATTCTCATCAATGCGCAGAATTAAGGTCTTCTCCTTTACATTAACTACAGTTGCATGTATCCCGCTTAAAGTTACAACCTCATCATTTTTATTAATTCCCTGGATCATTTTCTGATGTTCTCTTTCTTTCTGTTTTTGCGGTCGAATCAAAAGAAAATAAAAAATAATAAAAATTAATGCTAACGGAAAAAGTTGGACTAACGGATTAGCTGCACTTGACTGTGGCATATTAAGCTCCTTGTCTACCGCCTGCCTGCCGGTCAGGCAGGGTAGGCAGGCCTTTATTTAATTTCTTTAATAAATTTTTTACGGTTGTAGATAGCTGTGCCCCATTTTTTACCCATTCGGCTATACGCTCTTTATTAAACTGCACCGCCCCGCTTATAGGTTTATAATAACCTAATTCTTCGATCACTCGGCTATCCCTTCCCATTCGCTCATCAAAAACAGTAACGCGAAAATGCGGTTTGCCGCTTGGATTTTTTCCGATTCTTCTTAAACGAATATGTACCGCCATTATGCTGCTCCTTTCTTATGCTTTAATCGCTTCCATCATACCCTTAGCTTTATTCACTGATTCCTGATATTCTTTTTCCGGCACAGAGTCAGCGACAATCCCTGCGCCAGCCTGCACATAAGCAAAACCATCCTTTAATAATATTGTGCGGATGGTAATGCAAGTATCTAAATTATGCGAAAAACTAAAATAACCGATTGCCCCGGCATATAAAGAACGCTTTAAGTTTTCCAGCTCATCAATGATCTCCATCGCCCGGATCTTCGGGCTGCCGCTAACCGTACCTGCCGGAAAAGCTGCCCTTAAAACATCATAAATATCAAACTTTTTTTTATCCAGTATTGCGCTTACCTGGCTTACAAGATGCATAACATGCGAATATTTTTCAACGCTCATAAAATTATCAACTTTAACTTTACCTAATTTGCTTATGCGGCCTAAATCATTCCTGCCTAAATCTACAAGCATCAAATGCTCGGCTTTTTCTTTTTCATCATTTAAAAGTTCTTTTTCCAAGCGCCTGTCTTCATGTTCATTCTTGCCACGACAACGTGTGCCGGCAATGGGGCGGGTTTGAACTAAACCATTTTCACAACGCACTAGTGTCTCAGGGCTTGACCCGATAATTGAAAAATCTTTGAGCTTTAAATAATACATATAAGGAGAAGGATTAAGGCTGCGTAACGACCTGTAAATTGAAAAATCGTCTTTTTGCGCCTTAACCTTGAAACGCTGCGATAAAACTACCTGAATAATATCGCCATTCTTTATATACTCTTTAGCAATATTAACCATCTTAATAAATTCTGATTTCTTAAAATTACTCTTAATATCTAATTTCTTAAAACTGCTGTTAGTTTCTTTCCGAACCACAGATTTATTAAAACTACTGCGGATTGATTCTATTTTCCTGACTGCATTTTCGTAGAGTTGTTTTTTCTTAATAAAACTTGAATTTTTAGGTAAAATAACATTGCTCAATATCTTTATAGTATGGCTTAGCCGGTCAAAAATTAAAAGTGAATCTGTTAAAATTAAAAGTATATCGGGAATTTTTAAATGGTCCTTATTTTTATCAGGGATATTTTCAAAGAACCTCACCGTATCATATCCAATATAACCCACGAGGCCGCCATAAAAACGCGGCAAGCCCCCTACCTCTGCGCTACGGAAATCCTGCATTATTTTCTTAATCTCATCTAATGGAGAGCCTACTGCAGTAAATCTTCTTTTCTTATGCTTCTGCACATAAGTAATCTCGATCTGATTTGACATACTCCTAAAAATCAGGCTTGGATTAGTGCCAATAAAAGAAAACCGTGCGATTTTCTCCTGGCCTTCTACGGATTCCAAAAGAAATGAATAATCACTCTTTTCTAATTTTAAAAAAGCAGAAACCGGGGTATCAAGGTCGGCATTTATTTCTTTATAAACCGGGATAACGTTGGCTTTTTTGCTAAATTTTAAAAATCCTTTTAAATCTGGAGTATACATAGTTTAGTTCTTGGCTCATAGCTCATAGTTCATAGGCATGCGCTGGTTTCCTAAAAGCTATGAGCTAACAGCTAAGAGCTTAATTATTTAATTTTTCTATAGAAACAGCTTCTATTGCCAGTATGGCATGCCTTACCAACCTGACGCACCTTGATTAATAAAGTATCCATATCGCAATCATAGGCAATTGACTTAATAAACTGGTAGTGTCCGCTGGTTAAACCTTTAACCCAATATTCTTTTCTTGAACGCGACCAAAAACAGGTTTTTCCTAATTTCAAACTCCGCCGCAGCGACTCCTTATTCATATAAGCCAACATCAATAGCTGGCTATTTTTATAATCCTGAATAATCGCAGGAATCAATCCATTTTTATCAAACTTTAAACTGCCTAACTTAAATTTTATCTTTCTCATAATCTTACCGGTACCCCTTTTTCTTTTAAATAATTCTTTACCTGCTTAACGGAAAACTCCTGATAGTGAAAAAGCGAAGCGGCCAATGCAGCGTCCGCTTGGGCCTCTGTAAAAACATTATAAAAATCTTCTAAAGACCCCGCCCCGCCGGAAGCAATTACCGGAATATTTACTTTTTGGGTTACAGCTTTAGTCAGCTCCAGATCATACCCATCCTTGGTCCCGTCATAATCCATGCTCGTTAGAAGAATCTCACCGGCCCCAAGCCGGGCTGCTTTTTTAGCCCAAGTTAATGCATCTATCCCTGTAGGCGTCCTGCCGCCGTTTATATAAACTTCCCATCTTTTAGTCGCTGGTCGGTGGCCGATAGCCGATGGTTTTATTTTTTTACTATAGGCTATAGACTGTCGGCTATGCACTAATTTAGCATCAATGGCCACTACTATACACTGGCTGCCGAATCTTTTTGCGGCATCGCTTATTAACTCAGGAAATTTTACAGCTTGGGTATTAATTGATACCTTTTCCGCACCGGCATTTAAGATTTTGCGGATATCTTCAATCTCGCCTATGCCTCCGCCAACAGTAAAAGGCATAAAGATGTTCTGAGCAATCTTCTGAACTAAGGCTACTAAAGTTTTCCTGTTTTCAAAACTAGCAGTGATGTCTAAAAAAACCAGTTCATCCGCGCCTTGATCATCATAGGCTTTCGCTACTTCAACCGGATCGCCGGCATCGCGAAGCCTAAGGAATTTAACCCCCTTAACCACACGTCCTTCTTTAATATCAAGGCATGGAATAATACGCTTACTTAACATGTAAAAAAACAATAGCTAGTAGTTAGCAGTCGGATTCTCCCAAATTCTACCTGCTGGCTACTACCTACCCTATTTGACTAGTTTATTTGACTTTCTTTTCTAAATAAACTTTCAAAACCGCCCAGGTCTTTTTACCTACTTTACCGTCTGCAGGAAGATTGTTAGCTTTCTGAAAATCTCTGATTGCCTGGCGTGTATTTTTACCTATCTTGCCATCAACGGCTCCCTGATAATAACCGGCATTCTTTAAAGCAGTTTGAATTTGTTTTACAGTCGGACGTTCCTTTACCTCGCTAACCTTGCTGACTTTTTCACTAGATACTTCGCTGCTTTGTGCTAAAGCCTCCCTTAAACTGTTTATCTCATTATCTTTTTCGTTTAATTGAGATTCTAGCGCCAAAACCTTATTTCTTAGCCCCTGGTTTAATAACTCGTCATTTTTACGAGTCGTAGCGCATCCGCTTAAAGAAAAAAGAAAAACTAATACTACACCTAACAACACTACTTTTTTCCCCATATATCCTCCTTTAAATGAGTCCGCCCATCGATTCAGTGGCAGACGAATTTATCCCGCCCGATAACTTCAAGGCGGAATTATACTTTATTATATAAATTCTAACGCTTCAGCTAAAGTAAATCTCCCTTCATAGAGAGCTTTACCAATGATAACCCCTGTTAGGCCATGGTCTTTAAACTTATTAAGTTTGAGCAAATCTTTTAATCCGGATACCCCCCCTGAAGCAATGACATATAATCCGCTAGCCTCAAGCAATTCCTTGATTCCTAAAATATTCGGGCCAGCCAAAGTCCCGTCTTTAGAGATATCCGTATAGATCAATTGCTTAAAACCTATCTCCTTCAATTCTTTAGCAAAATCCAATGCCCTCTTAGAGGCTCTGCGATTCCAGCCTTCTGTTAAAACCAAACCATCTTTAGCGTCAATACTCACAATAATCTTTCCGCCGAATTTCTTCCATGCTTTTTTTAAAAAGTCCGCATCAGCTGCCGCCTTAGTCCCCAAAACAACTCTTTGCACTCCTAGGTTAAGCAGTTTAGATATCGCCTTAATACTTCTTATCCCGCCGCCAAATTCAAGAGGTACGCCAACCTGTGTTATAATTTTCTTCAAAACATCTAAATTCTTAGATACACCGCTTGAGGCACCGTCCAAATCCACAATGTGGAGAAATTTTGCTCCCTGGCTTGCCCAATGCTTAGCTACTTTAACGGGATCGTTAGAATAAACCTTCTGGCGATTAAATTTACCCTGAAAAAGCCTGACTACTTTACCGCCCCTTAGATCTATTGCCGGAATAATTAACATGACTGAACAAAATTTTTGATTATCTCTAAACCAACAGACTGGCTCTTTTCCGGATGGAACTGCACCCCATAAACATTATCCTTCCACAGGGCACAGGCAAACTCCAGCCCATAATCGCAAATTGCAGCAACAATAGATTTATCGCTAGGCAGAGGATAATATGAGTGACAAAAATAAACCTGAGAGATACCGCTTATTCCTTTTAACAAAGGACAATTAGCGGAAACAACCTTAAGGTCATTCCAGCCCATATGCGGAACTTTCCGCTTTAGCTTATCGCTAAATTTTATTACTTTGCCATTCAAAATACCAAGCCCTTTTTTAGTTTTAGCCTCTTGGCTATTTTCTAATAACAGCTGCATCCCAAGGCAAATTCCCAAAAATGGTTTTTTCTGATTAACCTGATCTCTGATAAGATCAACTAAATTCTGCTTTTCTAATTCAAGCATCGCATCATCAAAAGCCCCTACCCCGGGAAGAACAAGTTTATCGCAAGAGATTATATCGCTTTTTTTATTTGTTACTAGGGGATTTGCGCCGTAAAGGCTTATTGCCTTTGCCACACTATGAATATTACCCATACCATAGTCAATAATCGCAATCTTCATTAGTCAATAACGCCTTTAGTCGAAGGAACCCCTTTTCTGCGTGGATCGATCTGGGTAGCTTGATCCAAAGCGATACCTAAAGCCTTAAAAACAGGTTCTAAGGTAGTGTGTAAATCTGGACTAAGTGGATCGATTTTAATATTTAGGTTCATGCCTAAATGTTTAGCGAAAGACTCAAAAAAATGTTCCGCATCTTTTATAGCATAACCTTCCTTATCATTTCCTATGGCTGGATAAACTACCGAAGGTTTGAACAATTTAAATGAGCCTCTTCCACTGATATCAACCGCAACACTAGCGGTTACTTCCTCCATAGGCGCTAATGCTGAACCAATCCGATTAATACCATTTTTATCTCCTAAGGCGTCCTTAAAAACCTGACCTAAAACTATGCCCACATCCTCGTTAGTATGATGAATATCTATATTAAAATCTCCGCGTTTAACCACCAACTCTAAATCAAAATGTCCCCAGTAAGCAAACAAATCCAACATATGATCAAGTAAACCGATACCAGTTTTAATTTTTCTCTCCTCTGTACCATCAACATTTAGTTTGACAGAAATCTCTGTTTCGCTGGTTTTTCTTACCTTTTCTGATATCCTCTGAACCATCTTTCTCCTATTATTTGTTATCAACCCTTGGTTTTATCGACCATCGTCTATAGGCTATCGACATTGAATTTTAGCTATCACATATTGGTTTTCTATGAGCTAAAAACCATGGGCTAAGAACTAACTAGATGAACCTGATTTTTACGGAATCCAAATGTTTTTGTAAACCTTCAATTCCAGCGATTTTCTCAAGCGGCTCACGAATCTTCTCAAGCGCTTTCTTTGAATAACTGATAATGTGATTACTCTTGATAAAATCAGAAACGCTTAAGCCGGAAAAAAATCTGGCGCTGCCTTGCGTAGGTAAAACATGGCTAGGGCCGGCGACATAATCACCTAAAGCTACCGGGCTATAGGGCCCTAAAAATATTGCTCCGGCGTTTTTTATATTTTTAACCAACGCTTGCGGATTCTGCAGTAATATTTCTAAATGTTCAGGAGCAATCTTATTAGCAATTTCGCAAGCCTGCTTCAAATTTTTTGTCAAAATAATATAACCGTTATCACCATCCATCTGCGATTTAACCTCCTTAGCTAAACTTTTAGAATTAGTAATTAATATCGCCAGGCCTTTAATGTGTTCGGCTTGAGCGCGAAGGTCGGCAACAATAAACTTCGGGTCGCTGAAACGGTTAGCAATAATCACAAGTTCCGTAGGCCCGGCAATCATATCAATATCAACAACTCCGAAAACCTGCCGTTTTGCCTCGCTTACATAAATATTCCCCGGGCCGACTATTTTATCAACCCTAGGTATAGTTTTTGTCCCATAAGCTAAAGCCGCAATTCCCTGCGCACCGCCTACCCGGTAAATTTCATCAACTTTTAACAGATCGGCAACTACTAAAATGTGCGGATTAATATACCCGTTTTTATCCGGCGGGCTGATTAAAACAATCTCCTTAACCCCTGCGAGCTTAGCCGGTAAAACCGTCATATAAACAGTAGAAACAAGCGGCGCGGTACCGGCAGGAATATAAATACCGACCCTTTCTAAAGGCGTATAATTCTCACCCAAGAACACTCCTTCAGGGCCTTTAATCCTCCATGATTTACGCAACTGTTTACGGTAAAAACGGTTTACGTTTTCAATAATTATTTTTAAAGAACTAACAAAATTTGGGCTGATATTAGCATAAGCTCCGCCTATCTCAATCTGGGAAACCTTTAATTGCCGCGCGTTTAACTTAACCTTATCAAACTTACGCGTAAACTTAATCAAGGCCTCATCGCCAATAATACGCACATCATCAATAATCTTTCTGACCTTCTCCTCAACGCGAACCTGGCGAAAAGCCCCGCGATTATAGACCTTCTCTAATTTTTTACTTGTGAAACGGATTATTTTCATATTAATTTATTTATTATATCTCTTAATTTATCAAAAGCCAGCGTTAAATTTTCTTCCTTCGCCCCGCCTGCCTGAGCAAAATCTTTTCTGCCGCCACCTGAGCCGCCAATAAGCGGGGCAACCTGACGAATCAATGCCTCTGCATCCAGGCCTTTTGATAATAGGGTTTGCGAAACTGCAATAACTAAAAAAACTTTTTTTTGCTCTTGGTCCTTAGAGGCTAATACAATTACTGCCTGGCTTAATTTATCTTTTATCATATCCGCCAGGCTCCGTAAAGCATTCATATCTAAATTATCTTCGAGCGAGAAAACCGTATTCATGCCATTAATCTTTACGCTATTATCTAGAAGAACTGGCAGCCTCTTAAGCAGTATATTATTCATTTCTGCGTTATGCTTCTTTTTCTGCTCCTTCTGCTCTCCTAACTCAATTTTCTTCCTGGATTCTTCAATAGCCTCCTGCTCTTGATCTTTAATAAACTGTTCTGCTAATTTATCGGTAACCGCTTCAATTCTCCTTACCCCGCTGGCGACGCTGCTTTCGCTAATTATCTTTATCAACCCGATTTTCTTGAGATCAGCAAGATGGGTGCCTCCGCAGAGCTCCTTTGAGATATCTCCTATTTCGACTACCCGGACATCTTCACCATACTTTTCTTCGAAAAATGCTAAAGCACCAATTTTCTTTGCATCTTTAAGAGCCATTTCTTTAGAACCCACTGCGCAATTTCTGACAATATCACTATTGGCCACCTCTTCAACTCTAGCAATTTCCTCCTTGGATAATCCTTTAAAATGCGTAAAATCAAAACGAAGTTTTTCTTCACTGACTAAAGACCCCTGTTGCTGAACATGATTTCCTAAAACTTTACGTAAAGCTGCCTGTAGAATATGGGTAGCTGTATGATTTCTGGCAATATTCAATCTGCGTTCAATATTTATTGCCGCAACTACGCTATCTGCTTTATGAAAAGTACCGGATTTAATGTTTCCAATATGCAAAACAACATTATCAATTTTTTGCGTATCTAAAACTTCAAAAACATTTTTCCCGCAAATTATTTCTCCGCTATCGCCAACTTGGCCTCCGGATTCTGCGTAAAACGGAGTTTGGTCTAAAACAATCTGCAGCTTATCACCGGAGGAAATACCCTTGACTTCCTTACCATCTCTTAATATAGCCAGAATTCTGGCTTCTGCGGAATTATCTTTATAGCCGACAAATTTGCTCTCTTTAATATTTATATCCAAGCTTTTAGCGCCGAATACATCACCCTTCATTGCGCTACCTGCCTTTGAACGTACCTTCTGCTCCTGCATAGCTTGTTGGAAAGCTTCATCTGAGAAGGTTATTTTATGTTTACCCAACCATTCCTTAGTCAACTCCAAAGGAATTCCATAAGTATCATGCAAGAGAAAAGTTATATTTCCCACAGCTAGAGCATCTGGTTTTTCTATAAATTCAGTAAACTTATTTTTGAATAATTCTTCACTTGAAGCAAGCGTATGAATAAAGTTTTTTTCTTCAGCTAAGACTATCTGGGCAATATCTTCCCGCTCTTTAGTTAATTCAGGATAAGGCTTAATCATTATTTCAGAGACGACCGCCACTAAACGATAAAGAAATGGGCCTTTAATTCCAAGGCTCATTACGTGTAAAATAGACTTACGTATTATCTTTCTAACCACATAACCCCGCCCATCATTAGATGGAATAATCCCGTCATAGATCGAGAAAACCACTGCTCTTATATGGTCGGCAATCGCATAAAGAATCTTCTTTTCGGGGACTGTCCCAGAAGGGGACTGTCCCAGAACTTGGATTATCTCCCTAATTATCGGCTGGAATAATTCTGTCTCAAAATTATTTTCCCTGCCCTGCATAACTGCTGCCAATCTCTCCAGGCCCATCCCCGTATCAATATTCTTATTCGGCAGAGGATCTAGGCTTGCGTCATCTTTGCGGTTAAACTGCGTAAAAACCAAATTCCATATTTCAACAAATCTTCCGCAACTGCAAGACGGATTGCAGGCTTTCTCGCCGCAACCAACATCCTGGCCAAAATCATAAAAGATCTCTGAGCAGGGGCCGCATGGCCCGTTCGGCCCTTTGGTTTTTGCCTCAGCTGGCCAAAAATTATCTTTATCCCCTAACTTAACGATTCTTTGTTGCGGTATTTTTACTTTATCCTTCCAAATATTGTAAGCCTCGTCATCTTCTCGATAAACAGAGACCCATAGTTTTTCCTTATTAATTTTTAACTTCTCAGTTAAAAATTCCCATGCCCATGTAATTGCATCATCTTTAAAATAATCGCCAAAAGAAAAGTTTCCCAGCATTTCAAAAAAAGTATGGTGGCTGCTAGTTTTACCGACTTTATACAAATCATCAGTGCGCAGGCAGCGCTGAGCTGATGCAGCGCGCGTAAACCCTGAATCAAACCCCATAAATTCTTTTTTAAATTGGTTCATACCGGCAGGAGTAAATAAAACGGTGGGATCATCCTTAGGGACCAAGGAGTCACTATCAATAATCTTATGCTTCTTGGCTTTAAAAAAAGCAAGAAATTCTTCTCTTAAAAAATCAGCTGTCATAATTGTTTAACTATATCGCTTACTGTATCCGGCGAGAAACCTCTGCGCAATAAATACGCATAAAGGCGCGCTTTTGCTTTTTGCGGCTCTATGCCTTTTTGCCTAGAAAATCTTTGCCTGGCTAATTGGCTAACTACCTGAATTTCATTATAATCATTTCTGGCCTGAGCCAGCGAATCCTCAATGATCTCTTCATCCAGGCCTTTTGCGGCTAACTCCTGCTTTATTCTTCTTAAACCAAACGGCCGCTTAAGCCGCGAGGATACCCAGCCTTTGGCAAAAACGCGGTCATTGATAAATTCTTTATCTTTTAAGAAATCGACTGTACTTTGGCTTAGCTCTCCGGAGAAGCCTTTTTGTTTTAGCCTCTGCAATAGTTCAGCCTGGCTACGCAGGCGAAACTTAAGCAATAAGAAAGCATAGGCCCGGGCTTTTTCAATATCAGCCTGCGAGGATAGACTTTTTACGCGCTGCCTTTTCAATATCTTCCTGTAATTTTGGATTTTCTTTTAAGAATCTTATTGCTGCATCCCTGCCTTGCCCTAATTTCTTATCCTCAAATGAAAACCAGGTTCCGCTCTTGGCAATTATTTCCAAATTCAGAGCCCCGTCAATTACCGCGCCGGTTTTAGCAATCCCCTCATTATGCAGGATATCGAACTCTGCCTCGCGAAATGGCGAAGCAACCTTATTTTTTACGACCCTTACTCTGACATGGTTACCGATAACCTTATCATTTTCCTTTAAGGTAGCAATCCTACGCACATCTAATCTTACTGATGAATAGAATTTAAGCGCTCGCCCGCCGGGTGTGGTTTCAGGTGAACCAAACATAACACCGATCTTTTCACGCAGCTGGTTAATAAAAATTACTGTAGTGCGCGATTTACTGATTGAACCGGTCAGCTTACGCAAAGCCTGTGACATAAGGCGCGCTTGAAGCCCCATATGTGAATCACCCATCTCTCCTTCAATTTCAGCCCGCGGTGTCAATGCCGCAACCGAATCAATAACCACTAAATCTACGGCATTAGAGCGCACTAAAGTTTCAGTAATCTCTAAGGCCTGCTCTCCTGTATCCGGTTGAGAGATTAAAAGGTCATCTAAGTTTACACCGATTATCTTGGCATAAGTAGAATCAAATGCATGCTCAGCATCAATAAAAGCCGCCACTCCGCCTTTTTTCTGAATCTCCCTTATTGCTGTTAAAGTTAAAGTGGTTTTTCCCGAAGCCTCCGGCCCGAATATTTCAATTACCCTGCCGCGCGGAAGCCCGCCTACGCCTAAAGCAAGATCAAGAGTAAGGGCGCCTGTTGAAATAGTTTCAACATTAGCTTTTACATGCGCACCCAGCTTCATAATCGAGCCCTTTCCAAACTGTTTCTCAATCTGGGCAAGCGCAAGCTCAAGCGCCTTCTGACGGTCAGAAGTATCTTTTGCCTCTTCTTTCTTCTTTTCAATTACCATTTTAATCCTCCCTGACTGCCGCTAGACAGGCAATTTTTAATGTTTTTAGATTTAATATTATAACCCACCCCTATATTACTGTCAAACAATAAAAGCCCTCCTTTCTACCTCAATTGACGTAAAAAGGAGGAAAATCTAACTAACAAAAAAACAAGCACCTTAGAGTTTTTATTTGGCACGGCCCTTTACACGGAGTGTAAAGGAAAAGGACAATCTAACATTAAATCTGTTATCAGCCACTAACTTAAAAACTACGGGTATAATTTCTGATTTTCCGAAAAAGGCTATACTTATCTTTTTTAAATTAAATACTGGAGCCGGTTTATCGCGGGAAGTCCTTATCCGCCTTCTTTTCAACCACAAGCAGAGGCACATCTGCCCGTACTGCCTTTATCTCCCAATAAAATTTCTGATTCGGATTTTTATCGTCAACCGCCCTGACAAAGAAACTTCCTTTGGTAACAGCAGAAGCGGCTAAGTTTGAGATTAACTCATCACCCTCAAATTTTGCAGTAATTAGAACAGTCCTATTTTCTTTTCTGGTTAGGGATTCAAAATAGTCCGGCAGGACAACTTTTACCTTTCCATTCACTAATTGAGACTCGCCTCTATAAAACACTGCTGCCTCCGGGCCCTCTAAGGTAGAATGGGTAAGCCGCATGTTAGGTTTTAAAGGATGAGGGATTTCAAAATTTTTAACACCGCTGACTGTAAAATTTGTAGCCGCCCCTCCACCCACCCAAACCGTATTAGTCGCTGTGCCTGTACCCCACGGCCACAAATAGGCATTATTTCCGTCTTTTCGCAAAACAACTTGATTCCCATTTCCAGCAGCACCAGAGTTCAGTATATTCAAATTACCATTACCAATAATCTCTCCAACCACATGGAGCTTGCTCAACGGATTCGTAGTCCCGATGCCGACGTTGCCGTCGCTTCTAACATACAACCTGCTCGTTCCTCCTGACTGAGCATTTAAAGCATAAGCATCAGTAGCTACTCTAGTAGTATCAATCAAGAGCCCGTTAGCAGAAGACGCACTTCTCAGATTAAGAATTCTAGCCGCAAGCATTGTGGTTGCCGCAGAAGCTTGAACATCCAGCTTTGCTCCTGGGGAATGGGTTCCGATGCCGACGTAGCCTGTCGTAGGCTTGATGGTAAGCGCAATGCTACTACCAGCAATGGATAGAGGCCCTCCTATCCAAAGATCATGTAAATTTGTATGCATCAAATACCAAACTGTATTGTCAGTGTCTAGTCTGATACCGGAACCACATGAGAAACCACCAGTATCAGTCTCTATAGTTAACATTCCTGATCCTCCATTTTCGTAAACATGTAACTTGGAACTGGGATTCGTGGTCCCGATGCCGACGTTGCCAGCGGTACTGATAGCCATATCATAATTAGCTAACCCTGTGTTACCAGGCGCATTGCTACGAATAAAACGAAGAATGCCATCCGTTGTAACACCTATCCCGTGCGACCACCCATTTCTATGCCCAAAGATAAGACACGAATCATTATTACCCGCAGAATCAAGTTTTAAAATTTTATCCCAGCCAGCCGTCGTCCAATTTCCGCCCGTACTAGTAACTTGAAGCCCAGCATCCGGACTCGTCGTCCCGATGCCGACGTTACCCTGTACCACTAAATCCGCTCGGTAATCAACCTCACCGCCATCACCGTCGACTGCTTCCCAGGTATAGGCAACTCCATCAATATAATTATCTCCGATTGCCATCCTAGCCGATCTTAATTCACGATAACTT
>Ga0268276_1001804_pt1 | contig 19761 bp, 24 predicted proteins | sample saktaG_4_FD_190145 | JGI IMG/M metagenome (GOLD analysis project Ga0268276, IMG submission 190145) | Saline water microbial communities from Sakinaw Lake, British Columbia, Canada - sak_2010_1_5_45m | ecosystem: Environmental > Aquatic > Non-marine Saline and Alkaline > Saline ... | reverse complement strand
TTCCTTGTCTGTATCCGAATGAATTCTAACATGTAACCGTAGCTTTTCTTCAGGAACATCGCATATCACCCTCAACCATTTAACCGCGAATTTGATAAATCCGGGATCTGCATTAGTAAATTTTACCAACCCATCATTTGTCTTAGAACCTTCCGACCAATAAGCCATGACACCCAGCATCTTAAGCGTATCGATATCTATTTTTTTAATTTCTTGCTTAGCTGCTGCTTTAGTCCTTGATACCCTCTCTATCTTCCTTCTATGCAACACCTGTCCGGCATTTATACTGGCCATTCTTCTTCTCTGCTGAGAAGCCTCGCTTGGCAAATAAGGAATGCCATTTAACCACAAACTTAAAGACCCTTTCGATACATTTAGGAGCCCTTCTATTTCTCTGTATGTTAAGCCCTGCTTTCTTAGGCCTATCGCTTTTTCTCTTTCAATTATTTTCATCTATTGTCCTGTAATAGTCACTACAATATGGTCGGGAAGGCGAGATTCGAACTCGCGACCCCCTGGTCCCAAACCAGGTGCGCTAGCCAGCTGCGCTACTTCCCGAATTATACCATATTGTTAAAGAGCTAAATATACTTTCTCAAGAACTTCCGAGCTTTCTTCAGCGCCTTCGAGCGGTGGCTCATCTTGTCCTTGACTTTAAGCCCGAGCTCTCCGAAGGTCTTATTATATTTCGGTACCAAAAAGACCGGATCGTAACCGAAACCTTGCCTCCCCCTTACAGAATCGGCTATGCGGCCATTGCAACACTCTTCTACGACATTTACGACCTTGCCATTATCAGCTATCGCGATAGCGCAGACGAAACGCGCTCCTCTTTTGCCGGCCGGCACGGCCTTCATCAACTTCAATAACTTCGCGTTATTATCGTGATCCTTTTTATTGTTTCCCGCGAACCTGGCGCTCTTTACACCGGGCCGCCCGTCCAGCGCGTCGACACAAAGCCCGGAATCATCCGCAAGGACGAGACCCTTCGTGAACTTCGATATGATAACGGCCTTCTTTATCGCGTTGCCCTTAAAGGTACTCTTGTCTTCCCTTATCCGCGGCGCGCCCGACGATTCTTTAAGAGAGGCTATGCGGGCCACTACGTTCTTCAAATACCTCTTAAGCTCCCGCAGCTTCTTATCGTTCTTTGTAGCTATGAGTACTTCTATCATCAGGCTATCTTTATGCCTTTGAGAATATTTTTCTGTGAATGGACGATCTCTTCTATTCCATTTTGCGCGAGAGAGATAAGTTTATTTAAGTCCTCTTTTTTGAACGGCTCCCTCTCGGCGGTGCCCTGTACCTCTATAAACTTTCCGGCGCCGGTCATGACTACGTTCATGTCGACTTCCGCCTTGGAATCCTCTTCATAATCGAGATCTATCACAGTCACGCCGCCTATGATTCCCACGCTGATCGCGGCCACGTAGTCGGAGAGAGGAACAGTCGCCAATAGGCGGTCTTTCTTCATACTCTCCAGCGCGAGTGCCAGGGCTACAAAGCTCCCGGTTATACTAGCGCACCTGGTGCCGCCGTCGGCCTGGATGACGTCGCAATCGAGCCATATCGTCCTCTCGCCGAGCTTCGTCATGTCGGTAACGCTTCTTAGAGATCTGCCTATAAGGCGCTGTATCTCGTGGGTCCTGCCTCCGAGCTTACCCTTCGACGCCTCGCGCGAAACGCGTGATTTGCATGAGCGCGGTATCATTCCGTACTCGGCTGTTACCCAGCCGTTGCCAGAGCCTCTCAAAAAATGCGGCACTCCATCTTCGACCGAAGCGGTCGCTATCACTTTGGTATTATCCAGCTCAACGAGACACGAGCCTTCGGCGTATTTTATGTAGTTCTTGGTTATCTTCAGCTTCCTCAGCTCGTTATTCTTTCTTCCGTCCTGCCTTATCATACAGATCTCTTCCTTTCGAGTCTATCCCCACCAGGAGCGGGAAATCTTTTACCTCCAGCTTGTGTACGGCTTCCGGCCCCAAATCACTGTAGAGGATGATCTTGGACGACTTCACCTTGGTTGACAACAATGCGCCTATACCGCCGGTGGCCAAAAAATATACGCATCTATGTCTCTTTATAGCTCGCTTGATCTCATCCGACCTGTCACCCTTCCCTATCATTCCGCCCAGGCCAAGCGAAATAAGCGCGGGAGTAAACGAATCCATCCTCGAACTGGTCGTCGGTCCGCAGGAGCCTATCGGCCTGCCTGGCCTCGTCGGCGTCGGGCCGCAATAATATATCACAGCGTCCTTAAGCTTCAGAGGCAGCGACTTACCTTTTTTCAGAGTATCGCATAATCTCTTATGCGCGGCATCGCGCGCGGTAAGTATAGTGCCGCTCAAAAGGACTTCGTCGCCTGCTTTTAGCCTCTTCCTGACATCTTCTGTAAGTGGAGTTGATATATTAATCATTTTGTTTGTTGAGATTGCTTCGCTCACTTCGTTCGCTCGCAATGACGAGAGTAAGCTGTCGTTGCGAGGGCACGATAGTGCCCGAAGCAATCTCTATATTATTTTTTCGGCGCTTCTGGTGGCGTGGCAGCTTACACTGACAGCTACCGGCAGCCCCGCTATGTGCGTCGGAAACTCTTCTATATTCACGCCTAAAACGGTCGTCTTACCTCCAAGCCCCATCGGCCCGATCTTTAGAGAATTTACCGCTTTCAACAGGTCCTTCTCAAGGCTCCTAAAATGTTTCTTGGCGTTTCTCGTTTCAATTGAACGCAGAAGCGCTTTTTTTGAAAGCTGCGCGGCGTGATCGAACGTCCCGCCCATCCCGACCCCAAGGACAAGCGGCGGACATGCGCTGGCGCCGGCGTTCCGCACCACCTCCAGCACAAAATCAATTATCTCGCTTACGGAGGCGGTGGGCTTAAGCATCTTTATGGCGCTCTTATTTTCGCTCCCGAAACCCTTCGGCGAAACCGATATCCTGACTCTATCGCCTTTAACAATATCGACATGAATAACGCACGGTGTATTCGTATTTGTGTTTCTCCGCGCGAGAGGATCATCCACTACGGACTTGCGAAGATATCCTTTTTTATACGCTTCTTCCACGCCCTTGTGAAGAGCTTCTTCAAGATCACCCTTTATCGCGACATCGTTACCTATCTCCAGGAATATCGAGACGAGACCGGTATCCTGACAGATGGCGAGCCGCTTTTTCTTCGCGAGCTTTGCGTTTTCCATTATCTCCTTCAGTATATTTTTTGCGCGAGTGGACGTCTCTTTCTTTAGCGCCGACTTAAGCGCCTTCAGGATGTCTTTACGCAGCTCGAAATTCGCTCTTAAGCAAAGCTCGGTTACTGTCTCCTTTATTTTTGAAACGCCTATCTCTCTCATGGCTTATATTCTGCTTTCACCGTAGTCTTGATACCGCCGCGGGAGTTAAATTCGCCGGTGATCTCCATCCATCTCGGCTTGCATGCTCTCACAAGGTCATCAAGAAATTTATTTACGACATTTTCGTGAAATATGCCGACGTTCCGGAAGAATATTTCGTAATATTTCAGGCTCTTGAGCTCTATACAGGATTCGTCCGGCATATAGCGTATCGAAATCAGGGCAAAATCCGGTAATCCGGTCTTCGGGCAGATGCATGTAAACTCCGGCACATCTATCGTTATGATATAGTCCCTGTCCGGGTACTGGTTCTTCCACACCTCTATCTTCGGGGTCTTCAGCCTCTTTATTGCGCTTTGCAATCCTTCGTACGATGATCTGGTCATTTCACTCCCAGTATCTTATGCATTTGCGGTATGACGCGCGAATTTTCAATCTTCTCTTTCAGCGCGATATCCAAAAACTCCAAGAGGCGATTCTCACCCGGCTTTTTGTCAAAGTTCTTGACCGGCGTCGCCGGCTGCATTATGAATGGTATCTTCTTGTTCACTGTCCTTATAAGCCTGACCGCCTTTCTAACGTCTTCTTTCTTTGTTTCCGTCGTTACGACCGATTTAACAAAGACTTTTTTACGAGCAGCTATTTTTAAAAATTCCAGATGCTCATTCCAGTATGCCCTCTCTTCCGTAGAAGATGGGAGCTTGAAATCCATCGCCACTATATCGATAAGATCTATCACGCCCTCAAGCTCACCGGGCAGCGTCCCGTTAGTCTCAAGATAAGATTTAAAGCCCGCCTTCTTCAGGAGAGGCAGCATCGCCTTCAAGAACTGCGCATAGACCAGCGGCTCGCCTCCAGTCAGCGATACCGAGTGGTGCGGGCCCTTGGCCTCTTCCAAGGACCTTATCTCACTCATCAAAGAGGCAGAAGTATACTCTTTAGCCGGTCCATCGTTTGGAGTATCGCAGAAACTGCATTCCATATTGCATTCTTTAAAACGGACGAATATCTGGCGCGCGCCTACGAATATTCCCTCACCCTGCACCGATGAAAAAATTTCAGTGATCTTGGCCCTTTGCCCTATCATTTCATTGCCGGGTCCTTCAAACCCGCCTCCCTAAAACCCTTTGCCCTCAATACGCACGAATCACATCTGCCGCACTGTGATATTCCGCCCGCGTAACACGACCATGTAAGTTCAAGCGGTACACCCAATCTCTTCCCGGCCCTTATGATGGCGCTCTTACCCTTATTGATCAGCGGGAATTCCAGTGTCAGGGCATTATCTCTCCCGGCCTTTGTCCCAAGCTTCACAACCTTACGGAAAGCCTCAAGATAATCTTTGCGGCAATCCGGATAACCGCTGGAATCCTCGTGATGCGCGCCTATGAATATCGCGCGGGCTCCTATAGCCTCAGCCAGAGAGCTCGCAATGCCTAAAAATATCGTATTTCTGGACGGAACATAGGTAGAAGGTATCTTACTATGTATATCCCTGATCGTCCTGTCGATCGGTAATTTCCGCTTTTTATCAAGAAGGCTGGAGCCTTTCCATGGCAGCCCAAGCTTCACAATATGCGTCTCGGCGCCGGCGTTGCGCGCAATGAGCCCGGCTCTATCTATCTCTTTTTTATGCCGCTGACCGTAATCGAATATGAGGCAATGGCAATCGTATCCTTCTCTCTTCGCCGCGTATAAAACTACTGCCGAATCGAGGCCCCCGGAAAGTAATATTACGGCTTTTGATTTCATATGTTTTAGATTGCTTCGGGCTTCGCCCTCGCAATGACGGCGCGGTACGTCGCGCAGGAACTTTCGTTCTCCCAAACAGAGACGGAATATATGCGCTTGTTAGCCTTCTTTATCCCATCGTAGATCAATCTGGCCATGTTCTCGGAGGTCGGGTTCAAGCTCTTAAAGGCGCTCTTCTCGTTCAAGTATGAATGGTCGAACTTTTCAAGCACAGACTTGAGGAGGCTTCTGGCCTCTTTAAAATCCACCGCCATGCCGTCCTTGCCGAGTAACTTATATGCGAATACCGCCTCGATATTCCAGTTATGCCCATGCAGGTTCTCGCACTTGCCGCGATAGTTCCTTAAATTATGCGCCGCGCTGAAGCTTGACCTGACTTTTATCTCATACATCTTTCACCTATTGAGCCCTCTTTACGCACTTCATCTCTCTCTTTAAGAAGCGCTCGCTTAAACGTATAAAAGGCCCGGGTTCATCGCTGACAAAAAATTTATGTTTTTTCCTGCCGGGACTTTTGTTCAACAGGCCGCTCGCGTCCAGTATCGACCTGGCCTCTTTCGCGACCTCCGTGGCGGAATCTACCAAGAGGACCTTGTCTCCCATGGACTTCTTTATGACGCCTTTGAGTAGCGGGTAGTGCGTGCACCCCAGTATCAGCGTGTCGACTCCCTTACTCTTCAGGGTATTTAAATATATCGACGCCACTTCGTAGGTGACTTTCTCTTTAGTCCACCCCTCCTCTACGAGCGGAACGAATAACGGGCAGCTTTGGCTATAGACAGTGATCTTGCGGCTTATCTTCTTAATGGCCTTTTCATAGGCGCCCGATATAATAGTCGCGCTTGTTCCCACGACCCCTATCCTGTTATTTCTTGTGGAGTTCACGGCGTTCCTGGCGCCCGGCTCGATAACCCCTATTATCGGTACCCTGAAACAGCGCTTCAAAAAGTCTAGGCTCAATGATGACGCCGTATTACACGCCACCAGTACGAGCTTCACATTATGCTTCATCAAAAATTCCACGTTCTCGACCGAGAACTTCGTCACCGTCTCCTTCGACTTTATCCCGTACGGGACGCGCGCCGTATCGCCGAAGTATACTATCTCTTCCCCCGGCAGGGCCTTCTCAACTTCACTGAATACGGTGAGTCCGCCCACCCCGGAATCGAATATACCTATCGGCCTTCTATCGCTCATGGTTCGACTCGTTTCACTCGCTCACCATGACCCCGAGCAAAGCTGTCTATAATAAGCTGGATGCGTCGAGGGGTCACAACGTAAATCCTTCCGTACGTTCGTATTTATTTTTGTACGCCAATACGCCTTTTGCTATGACATACGCCATCCTGTTGGCGTATTTTTCGTCTTTGAGCTTCAGCTCCTCAAATTTATTGCTTAAGTAACCGACCTCTACCAGTACGGACGGTATCCTCGTAAACTTCACCACGTAGAACCGAGCCGTCTTGACTCCCCTGTTGCGCGTAACAAGGCTGCTATCGACCGAGCTGCATATATCACCTGCCAGCTCGGCCGACTCACGCCTGTTCTCGGTAAGTTTCATATCCCAGAGAGTCTTGTCAAGGCTGCTCGAATGCCCTACTACCGTCCCTTCGTCGGTCGCTAATGTCGCGTTCTCAAACGCTTCCAGCGCCCGGGCGTTATCGTCAGTCGCCTCCGATAAGTAATAACACTCGAAACCGTTCATCAATCTCGATCGCGAGGCATTGATATGTATGCTGACGAAGAGGTCCGCGCCGCTTGAATTGGCTATCCTCACTCTTTCGGGAAGAGAGATGAATTTATCCGAGTCTCTTGTCATGATGACCCGGATCCCGTGATCCTCGAATATCTTTTTGAGCTTCCCGGCTATCGACAGCGTCAGATCCTTTTCCCTGATACGCTGCCTCCTGCCTATGGCCCCCGGGTCCTTGCCGCCGTGTCCCGCATCTATAACTATCGATTTTATCGAGTACTTTCCCGGCGCTCGGACCTCAGGAGTCTTTTCATAGCTTTTTCCTGCCGGGGCCCGGACCTCAACTATAAGGCCGAGATCGTTCTTTACAAAAGTTACCGGGACGAATACAGTGCCGTTGGTCAATACCACCGGTGAGCTCAGCCTTCTCTCTTCAGCGTTAACTAAGATTCTGTCGCTACCCGGCCTCAGGACGATCTTACCGTTCTTCGTTATAACGGCGGTTCTTGTGAAGCTGTCCCATTTCCATTCAATACCGTAGGCCGCGCATAACTTGATGAGGGGTACGTACTGAACGTTCTCATAGACCCTTATGTCGGTCTTTAAAGAAGGGTCGAGCTTTAAATACGGGCCTTGAGAAGCGCATCCCGCTATTAAAAGCGCCGCTAAAAATACGAGCCCCGCCTTATATTTGATACATGATTTCATAGAAAATTAAAATGGCTGTGCCATGTACCCGACCATGCACCAGTCACCTCATTCAGACACATGGGAGTGGTACATGGTGCGGAAGGAGGGATTTGAACCCTCAAGCCTTGCGGCACAGGCTTCTGAGACCTGCGCGTATGCCAGTTCCGCCACTTCCGCACGATGGTATATCTTTTTCCCCGCCTCGCCTCTATACCCTGTCGTGGCGGGGCCACTTCCGCACTATTGAGCCAATAAGTATACCCCAAAACGGGGTAACTGTCAATTGAGCCCATGCCGCCTTGATACTTCGGCAAAAGCTCAGTATCAACCCTGAACCTGTCGAAGGGTTGATTTAACCGTAAAATTATGATATGTTATGTCGTAATAAGATGAATCCTGTTAGAAACACAGCTTCTGATGGGATAGGGGGTTTCTAACGGGATGGATAAAGTGATAACGACCAATAGGAAGGCTTTTCACGACTATGCTGTTATTGAAAGCCTTGAAGCGGGTTTACAGCTCAAGGGAACCGAAGTCAAGTCTATAAGGGCCGGGGGGGCGAGCCTCTCTGACAGCTTTGCCAAGCTTGAAAATGGCGAAGCTTTGTTGTATAATATGCATATACCCCCTTACGAATTCGGTAATATATATAATTCCGATCCGCTGAGGCCGAGGAAGCTCTTGCTTCACAAGCGGCAGATCAATAAGCTCGCGCTGGAAGTTTCGACGAAACACATCGCACTTATACCTCTTAAGCTGTATTTCAAGAACGGTATCGTGAAAGTTGAGCTGGCTCTCGCCAAGGGGAAGAGACAGTACGACAAGCGGGAGTCGATACGCCGCAGAGAGTCGGATAGAGAGCTAAAGAGGACTTTAAAAGGAAGACAAAATAGGGGGTGAAAGGCTTCGACCCAGGTAAGCACGACAAAGGTGGCATGTAGAGGTTGTCAGGAGGCCTCTCTAAAAACCTGGCAAATATCAAATGCTGAAACTCTAAACGTTCCGGCATCAGTGGACCAGCTCCTTGCGACCATGCAAGTGGTTAAAGGCGTTGCTCCACTGGCAAGCGCTGTTCTCTAGATAGAACAGCCCGTCTTGCGGTTCAGCCTGCGGGGCTGTAAAGACGTCGCTAGCAGGATAGTCTAAACACTCGTTAGCCTTTAGGGTGTCGGATGAAGCTTTGAAAGGCTGCTCGCCGGAAATTCCGCCTGCTGAAGCTCCGGCGGGGAGATTAAAAAGCGGGATAAACATGTAGAGGCTTTTGATCTGATATTTGGGCACGCGGGTTCGAATCCCGCCACCTCCACCAATCCCGCCGCCACGATATGCAAACTAATCGGGGCGGGATCGCTGTATCCCCTTTCCTTAGGTGTATTCACCAATAGATAAACACGTGCATAAGTTTAAGGGAAGGAAAATTATTTTCCTTCCCTTAACATCCCATCTTTTCGTAAATGTGTTATCTGCCAGGGGTATGCTTTAGCGCGAGGAAGTCTTCGTAGGATATGAGTTTAATATCATTCTTCTTGATGAGATTCTTGATACGGTCATCGGTAAGGGCGAAAAGCTCCGCTTCGCCGCCGGTGTGCCATGAATAACGGTCGAGCACCTCGGGACTTAAGAACCCGGGGTGAGTGACAAGTTCCGTAACGCCTTCTTTTAAATTTTCGATAATCGTTTTAACCTTATCTATATCAAGACGGCCGGCATCGAGAACTCCGAAAAAATGGTCCGTATAGAGAAGCCCGCAACTATTGAATGCTCCCGCGTTCCTGCCGGAAAAATATGAAAGGACGGACTTTTTATAGAGATCTCTTATCTTGAATGGGCGCACGGGCCTGTCCCCGCGCGGATATCTCAATGCGGGTATATTGAACTCTTTGGCCAGCGAGATCAGTATCTCCAGGATCTCTGGTATCATGTGCATGTGCTCGTGGCTGTTGATATGAGTTATATTCGCTCCTGAGTCTTTCAACAGCTCCAACTGAGCCTTCAGTTCTTTTCTGATCTCTTCCAGGTCGATCTTTTTGAAGATGATATCTTTGAATAACGGATAATGATTTATATAAAATTTTGATGACTTTAAGAGCGGCTTTGTTTCGGTAAGGGCCAGGTGGGCGCCTATTCCTTTGAGCCCCAGATCTTTTATTACTTTCAGGGCGTCAGCGAACGCTTCGCCGGTCGGTATTACGCTTACAGAGGTTACGATGCCCTCGCGGCAGGCCTTCGCTATACCCTCATTTATGCTCTTGGTCAGGCCCAGATCATCGGCCGTCACTATAAGGTACTTCATCTTGAGAACCTGTAAACAAGCATATCCCGAAAGGTCCTCGCCACTACGCTCATTCTGGATATCGTGGATACGCCTTTTGTGCGAAGATCGAATATGAGCCCGAACTGCGCTATCTTAAAACCTCTCTTACGGGCCTCGGCGAATATCTCGACGTCAACGAAAGGGCTTTTCGATATAAGACTGAGAGGCTTTATCACCTTTGACCTGTATATCTTGAATCCGGAATTTATGTCCTTTATCCTGAATCCGAAGAGGGTCTGTACCAGAAAATTATAGACCTTCGACATCACGATCCTCTTCAGGCTGTCGTCTTTCAGCACGAGACTGTAGCCCGTGACGACATCTGCCTCGTTCAAAAGAGCCAGGCCCTTCTTAAGATCCTCTTCTTTTACCGGCAGATCGGCATCCGTATAGACGATTATATCTTTTGAAGCGCGCTTGAGCCCCGCGCTGAGCGCTCCGCCGAATTTTGTATTTTTTTTCAGCCGCACACTTACTATGTGATTGTCAGCTTTGGATAATCTGTCGGCTATATCCCCTGTTCCGTCCGAAGAAGCGTCGTCGGCCAGGATTATCTCGTAGTCGTCGGCCAGTTCCCTCGCCAGGCTCGTCACTTTGCTGACGGTCACTTCTATGTTGGCCGATTCGTTATACATCGGTATGACAAATGATATAGCGGGATATCTCATAAGGGTTTATTTGTTATGAGCCGTTTCTTGCCGCTCTTAAAAACCACCACATACTTCGGCTTATCCGGGCCGGGGCCGCTCAGATCGACGACGTTCTTCTGCTTCATCACGCACCAGACTCTTTCTTTGGAGCTGATCAGTTCATGCAATTTTGAGTAATCCGGCACCTTTACCGGTACTTTGCCGGTGTAAAAAGCTATGCCTGCCCGGTAATCGTGTTCGGTGCCTATAGTCTCGCCCTCTTTATAATATTTGAGGAGTTCTTCTGCGATAGCCTTGCTCGATTCATGAGCCTCCAGGGTGGGCAGTATCAGCTTATCTAAAGGATATATCATAAGGACAACCGAATAAGCGATCAGGAGAAACGCCGCGATCGATCTTCTGCCGATAAACGCTATCAGGGAAAACGCTATGCCGAATATAAGAAAGAGGCCGGTTATTACGGCCCTGTCCAGGATCTCCGGATAGTCCATCTTTACAAATATGCAGACGCCGGCATAGATCAGGAGGATGAGCGACGGAAGAGCGTAGTATGAGACATTCATCCACTTTATGAGGCCAAAGGCCGCTTTTTTGTCCAGGAAGTCATCCCAAAGCTTTCCCGTCATGAGCGCAAGTGACAGGAAACATGGGAATATATAAGTAGGGAGCTTCGTGCTGGACGCGGTGAAGAATAGGAATATGAAGAGGAACCATAAGAGAGCGAAGAGCGCGTAATTTCGTTCTTCTTTACCCGTCGTTCGTGATTCGTCTTTACGGGAGAATGCCATCTTGCAAAAGTGCCAAAAGCCGAGCGGCAGGAATACGCTCCACGGGAAGAAACCGCCTAGCACTATGGGGATATTGTAGTATACTTGCGACCCTATCTTGTGTTCAGGGGTCATGAATCTCGTGATATTCTGGAATCCAAAGAACGTATTTATAAATTCCTGGGCATGGAGTTTGTACATTATAAAATACCATGGCTTCGCTATGATGATGAAGACTATCAAAGCTCCTGCCAGCAGGAAGCCATTTTTGAATATGGCAAAATCCTTGGTAAGGGTCAGGTACAATATTATTACAAAAGCCGGCAGCAATAAACCTATCGGCCCCTTGGTGAGCGTCGCCAGGGCAAATGCCGCCGAAGAGAGCAGGTAAAAGTAGCCTCTCTTTCTTATCTGTCCATAGAAGAAGAATAGGACTCCGAACAACATGAGGGCGAAGAGCACCATATCGGTGACGCAGCCTATAGAGAGTATCAGGTACTCAAGGCATGTCGCCAATACGACCGCGGAGAATAGTCCAACCCTGTTATTGAATAGAAGCCTTCCCAGGAGGTATATCCCGACGAGCCCGAGAAACCCGAAGAGCGCCGAGGGAAATCTCACGGCGAACTCGTTGATACCGAAAATTTGGTAGGATATTTCGATGAGCCAGTAGAAGAGGATCGGTTTTTCGAATTGCGGCTGTCCGTAAAGGGTCGGCGTGAGCCACTCTCCCTCTAGGAACATCTCCTTGGCCGTCTGGCCGTAGAAGGTTTCGTCCGGGTCCGTGAGGGCCAACTTGTCCAGCTGAAAAAAATAGAGATAGCCTGACAGTACCAATAAAAGAAGAACGACTATTATTGGTTTTTCGAGCAGTTTCATCATTGTATATTATTGTCCTAGGAGAAGATCGCCTTCGACCTGTTGGATATCTTGCTGTACAGCACGGCCGCTAAGAATATCTTCGCTAACTCTATGGTAAAAAATGGCAGGACGCCAATAGCTATGGCGTTGACAAAACTGATCCTGTATATCAGCATAAGCCAGAGAACTCCGAGAGTATATAAGACTACATTCCCTATCGCAAAAGAGGCTGTTATCTTGAATAAATTGCGGCTCTCTCCCTCCAGGATCTTGCCGGTGAGAAAAGATGCCGCCATAAAGCCTACGAGATATCCGCCTGTGGGGCCCAGTATATGCGCCATTCCAAAAGTGTAGCCCTGGAATATGGGCATGCCCAACGCCCCCAGGACGATGTAACCGGCCTGACTAAAAAGTCCGAGCCTGGAGCCCAAGACAGCCCCGGACAGAACCACGAAAAAGGTCTGCAATGTTATCGGTACAGGCGTTCCGGGTACGGGAATGCGTATATAGGCGCCTAGAGCTGTCGCCATAATGAAGAATGTTACGCCTATTATGGCATCTAGCGCCTTACTGGTTGTTACATTGGCTTTTAGAGCTATCGCGGTACTCATAGTGATTCTCCCTGCCTGCCGGCAGGCAGGCTTAAGAATTATTGTATAAGGTTACTATAAAAAGATCATTATGTCAATTGAATTGGGGAGAGTATCTTTAGAACTCGAGGCGCACCCCGGATTTTATCCACCGTCCCGGCATGGGGATACCGGACTGCTCTGAATAGTCTTCATCGAAGAGGTTTGTTATCTCAAGAAATGCTTCAAAGAGAAGTTTCTCTTTCTTTATTATTCCCTTGGTCAGCTTTGCGTCGACAACAACGGAGGTGCTCGTATCCCCTACCCTCTTCTTGTAATTGAGAACCCAAGAGTTTTTAAATCCAAAAAGCGAATAATCTACCCCGGCCGATATCTGCTGCTTTAGATAGTCGAGCGCGTATTTTGAAAGATAATCATGTTTTTTATATGAGTCTATCGCGGTGTAATCTATAAAGAACCTATCTATAGGAAAAGAGCTTTCGACTTTGCGAGGAGTTATCTCAATCGACGCTTCAGCGCCATTGGTATCAACCGTTCCTATATTTGATACACACCACACAGTGGAAACGCTCATGCGGGTCCAGTCGATGGTATCTTTGGCATTACGCCTGAAATATCCGACCGAACAATTTACAAGCTCGGACCTGTAATCCAACCCCGCCTCGTAGGTCCACGAGCTTTCCGGATTAAGGTTTTCGTTGCCTATATTCCCGGCATCTCTGTAATAGAGATCAGTGAATGTCGGGATCCTGAACGACCGGCCGACGGATGCGCGCGCGCTCAAAAAATTGAAGATTGCGTATTTCGCGTTTACCGAAGGAGAATATTCCGTTTCGAAGTCCGAAGAGGTATCCTGTCTTATCCCGGCATTGAGATAGAGCTTATCATAAATATGGGGCGCGATCTCGGCATAAAGGCCGGTCTTTCCCCTGTCGTGTTTCTGCATATTGGTGGAGAAGATCCTGTCTTCGGACAGTTCGAACCCGTATGCGGCGTCCATGAATGGATTTTCTAATACGAATCCGAGGCTCGCGCCATAAGTGTAATTGGTGCTGTAGTTCGTCTGCCATCCGGGTCTATTCTTATCGAGTATGAACTTATCGTAATGCCGCCTCAGGTAGATCTTCGGCTCGAACCTCAGGCTGCCGGACCCTATCTTACCGGCTAATTTAAAGAATCTTGTATCGGTCGACTCCGCCTCGCGAGGAAAAAGATTTGAATAGAAGATATTCGCGCCGTAGTTCTTATTTGAATAACCGAAGAAAAAATCATAATCGCCGAAATCCGTATCTATCGAACTGCTTTCGCTCAAATTGACTATGTCGAATTCGCTGTCCGGAATATAGGAGCTGGCCCGGTTCCACTCAATCGAAAAACGGTTCTTTAAGGCCTCTAAAGGCTGAGTCAGGGAGATGCCGCCTGAAAAATAGTCACGGGCACCACCGATGGTATTTATGATGAGCTCTCTATCTTCCGGCCGCTTGGTAATGATATTTATAACGCCGCCGAATGAATTGGCGCCATACAAGCTTGATGCAGGACCCTTCAATATCTCGACGTCTTCTGTGTCAAATGATGTCAGCGGCAAATCCATCGTATAGTGTCCGGTCTGGGGATCGTTTATGGATATGCCATCCAAGAGAAGGGTGTTCTGCTCGAACGTCGTGCCCCTTATATTTATGTCTGATTGGACGCCTTCGGCGCCGCGGCGGCGGATATCTATACCGCCAATATTGCCTATGATGTCCTGCAGGGCGTCATAGGCCGAGCTCTGCATCTCTAGGGCGTCGAGCACGGTCACGGATCTGCCGGTATCGGAGGAGCTTGTGATCCGGGAGGGAGTCACAATGATCTTTTCAAGCTGGTGGCTCTCTTCAGAGAATGCCAGGCTGTAAAATATGGCAAGTATAAGGATTATGAATAAAAAAATGCGGCGCATGAGTAAATTATATCACACGTCCGCATAATGTCAACCATCAGCGCTACATGAAGTTTACAATAGTACGTCCCTGATGACGGCTTTTTGGTAGGAGATATGCAGGAGTTTGGTGATGAGTCCGACAAGGCCGGAGCCGATCCGTTTTGAATCGACTTTTGTGACCGGCAGGATCTCGGCGAGTGAGTTAGTGAGGAATATTTCGTCCGCATTTAAGAGTTCGCGTCGAGATACAAGCTTATCTTTAACGCTCATCTTTAGTTTCTTAGCTATCTCTATGATGACGCCGCGCGTGATGCCGGGTAGTATCCCGCTCGCCACAGACGGTGTTATCAATTTGTCATCTTTGACAATAAATATGTTGCTAGTCGCTGCTTCCGTGATGCAGCCTTTAGTGTTCGTAAGTATCGCCTCGTCGAAACCTTTTCTCTTAGCGTCGAACCTGGCAAGAATATACGGCAGGTAATTCAGCGTCTTGATCCTTGATGTTACTGACTCTTCGTTCTGTACGCCTGTTATATTGGCGCTGAGTCCGGTCTCGAGCATCCAGCGGGGATAGCCCTCAAAATCTTTCGCCGTTATCACGATATTCGGCGAGAATGCGTCTTCATGGCTTATTCCGAACCTGCCGGCCTGCACGGTATAAGATCGCCGGCAGGCGAGCCTGCCCTCTCCCCTTGTTACGGCCAACTTTATATAGGCGCTCGACAATCGGTTGGTCTTTAGCGTCTTGTATACGGCATCGTGCAGATACTTTTTTGAATACTTATGTTCTATCCTGACGACATCGAGCGATCTAAAGAGTCTGGCCAGGTGCAGATCGAGCTTAAAGACCCTGCCGGCATAAGCTCTCATAGTTTCGAATAGGCCGTCGCCGTACATAAATCCCCTGTCAAAGACGGATACCTTCGCCCTACCGGGATCTACAAACTTTCCGTTTATCCAGATCTTCTGCATATAAAGCCCTCATTATTCCTTCGGCCTTGTCCAAAGTTTCGCGGTACTCCTTTTCAGGGTCGGAGTCGGCTACAATGCCGCCTCCCACCTGAAAATATAACTTATCACCCTTAATAACTATAGTCCTTATGACGATAGATGTGTCCATATTCCCGTCAAATGATATGTAGCCGATGGCGCCTGTATACAAGGATCTCTTTACCGGCTCGAGAACCTCTATCACTTCCATGGAGCGCACTTTGGGAGCGCCCGTTATCGAGCCTCCGGGAAAAGCTGCTGTCAGGCAATCTATCGGATCGACGCCATTTTTAAGCTTTCCGGAAACTGTCGAGACGAGATGAAACACGGTGGAGTATTTTTCAAGCGCTATGAACTCCGTAGGCCTCACCGAGCCGTATTCGCAAATCCTGCCCAGGTCGTTCCTCTCTAGGTCCACTATCATTATGTGCTCCGCGCGGTCCTTGTAGCTCTCCTTCAGTGAGATCTCGTTGAGTTCATCGGTCAAAGGATCGCTTGAGCGCGGCTGGGTCCCCTTGATGGGTCTGGTCTCTATATATGAACCGGACTTCATCAAAAATCTTTCCGGTGACGAACTTACGACTATCACGTCTTCGAAATTTAAGTAGGAAGCGAACATGGCGGGACTCGCTTCTCTCAGCCTCAAGTAAAGCCCGTAGGGCTCGCCCTGAAGGCCGGATTCAAATCTCTGTGACAAATTCACCTGGTATACATCGCCTCTTTTTATGTACTCTTTAGCGTCCTCTACGGCCTTCATATAACCGGCCTTGGTAAAGTTCGACTTTAAGTGAGCTCCTTCACCCGCTCTATATTCCGTTATAGTATTTGAAGTCTTTGGAGAGAGGGCCGCCTTAAGCTTCGATCTTGCCCCGGTCCTGACGCCTTCAAACTCGACATTGGTGATATAGCTCTTCTCTTTCAGATGGTCGAAGACCAGCAGAGTATCGTAGAAACCGACGATGCAGTCGGGTATGGATTGGTCATCCCTGGAGATATCCGGAAGTTTCTCGATAAAGTCCTTCATGTCGTAGCCGAAATAGCCTACTCCTCCGGCAACAAAAGGAATGCCGTCGGCCCGGTTCGGGTCCGGAAGAACCGTAAACCGCCGGAACTGCTCTTTTAATACCAGAAATGGATTTGATCTCAGCGACTCTTTCCTGCCGTCGTTCCATTCCAAAGAGACGTAATCCCCCTTGCTCTTAAAGATCAGAAACGGCTCGCACCCAATGAAAGAGAACCTGCCTTGACTTTCACGGCCCATCACGCTATCAAGAAAGAAGCTGTAGGGAGAATTTTTGATCTCATTGAATACCAGATGCGCGGGGATACCGGTATTAATCTCTTCGATCGAGGGAATCTTCATATATTTAGTATCTTTTAGGCAAGCGCCTCTACGAATATATCGGTCACTTTTTCGACACTCTCCACAACTTCCGCACTCAGACTCTCTCCGAACGCTATAGTCTTGGGTTGTACCGTTACCGCGAATATATTCAAGTTCTCTTTACCCGTCATGAGAAGGTCCGTGAAGAGCCTTATGGAAGAGTTGTGCGTTGAAAGGCCGGCGCCGGAGAGCTCGCCCAAGGAAAGGACCTTCAGGCTTCCCGGTTCCGTCTTAAGATCGGCGGCATCGACAAGTATTATCGTGTCGCAGGAGGTGGTGAGTATGGGAAATATATAATTTTCCGGGACGGTGCCGCAGTCAAAGAGACTTGCTTTTGTCGTCTTCTTCTTGAGGCTCTCTATGACTTTCGGGCCGAAACCGTCGTCACCGCGCATAATATTGCCTATACCTATTATGGTGACTATACCCTTAAGCCTCTCTTTTATATCAGAACTTCTCAATTGTGGCGCTTCTCCTGCACTTGGAACAGAGCACTTTTATCCTGTCCGATCTTTGGAGAAGCCCTTCTTTCGTGTTTTGCAGGACATCGTCCGAAAAACCCATATTCTTTAAGGACGCTATAAACAGGGTGGGATTCGAGAAAGCGAGCGGGCCTAATTTCTTGGCGAGCCAGTCAAGATGCGCTTTGGTCGTGACAACCGCGTTACATGCCTCGCAAAGGGCAAGCTCCTTTTCATCCGTAGTAGAAATCATATCGCTTCTGTCAAAAGAGGAGAGGTCGAACTCGGTAGTGTGTTTGATACCAGGCGGATTATCTTCTCTGGTAGTGCAGAGCGCGCTACACTGGCCGCAATAGTGACACTCGTCCAGATGCAATATCATCTTGCGCGTCGCCTTGGCCGTCGTGACCACATCGCGCGCTTCTATTACCCTGCCTATACAGACTTCGGCGCACGCTCCACAGCCTATACAGCCTTCATTGGAGTATTCCGGCTTCCCCCTGAATCTCTTTGCCGGCTCCAGAGGCTTACGCGGGAAATTTGACGTGTAGGGCTTACTCAAAAGCGCCTTTACAGCCTCTATAACCTCTCGAATCTTAGGATATCTCATATCACTCTCTTTCTAATCTGATTAGAATAATCTGATTAGAATAATTTTACTATGTTGGATGAATGCCGCGCCAGGTTTCCGGTAAAATCGAGCATATCAAAGTACATATTCGCGGCCAGCGGCGTGCATACGCCCCGGACGAGCCTGTCGAAGTGCTCTTTCCTGTAACGCTCGACGAGCCCCTTTACATGAAAACCGTTATCTATTATTCTATCCTTCAACGCGGGGTCTTTCTTCTTTAAAAATTCTATCATCATCTCTACCGATCTCTTCATGGCGCCGAATGTCTCGTTAAACTCGCTTAAACCGAGATCGGAGAATAGAAGCTTCTCCACCACTTTTATCTCTATTCTCTCCACAAGGTTGGCCTCCTCATCGCCCATACGTTCCAGCGTCTCCACTATCTGGCCCATCAAAGCCAGCTCCTTCTTCTCTTCGGCGCCGGAGGTCCGCTTCGATATATCTATGATTCCTACGCTGAGAGCCTTCTCCATCTCGTTTACGATACGCTCTTCTTTGATGGCCTCGGCAAGCGGCTCCAGCTTATTGCCCATGAAGCCCTTCTCTACCAGAAGGAGACTGCTATAAACTTTATCGGCCATTAAGATGATCTTACCCTGCATATCTTTAAGATCCATATTATTTGCTCCTCATTTTATCTTCGCCGTAAGCGTCTGTCACGCTCCCCGCCCAAAGCTTCACGCCCGCCAGATACGCTCCTCTCGCGAGCGCGTGGGCGGATACAGGAGCGGTCAATAATATGAAGGCCATGCAGAGCAGGGCCTTCAGGCTGGTTGTGCCGAAACCTTTGAATAATATCAGCCCTAACAGGATGCTGGCCGTTCCCAACGTAACGCATTTAGTCGCGGCCTGGAGGCGGTTATAGACATCGGGAAGCCTCACAAGGCCCAGACAGCCGAAAAAATTAAAAACCAATCCTATTACGATGAAGACCATTCCAATAATTTCATTCATCGAAATCTTTACCCTCCAGATACTTCGCCAGTGCCAGAGTCCCTATAAAGCTCTGAAGCGACCAGGCTATGCCTATGTCTATGTACCAATCCCTTCCCGTAGGGATGCTGAGAATGGCGCAGAAACCTACGATCATGATCCCCAGGATATCGACGGCTACGATCCTGTCGGGTGCCGTCGGGCCCATCAATACGCGGTACAAGCAGAATACCAGACACAACAGAAGCGTGAAGAAACAGCGGGCCAGGAAATTCGATTGCCAGCTCAGCATGGACGATATGGGACAATAGACGATCAGGATGATCGTTATCAGGATCGCCGCCGAACCTAGCAACCAACGGATTCTTGCCGACATCTATTCGAATATCCTCCTCAAAATATTTTCGAATTTCCATGCTATCAACTTCGTAGCCAGATCAACGTCTTTATCCTTAACATTTATCCAGTGAATATACAGAAAGCCTTTATCCTTGTCTACATCCACGCTCATAGTCCCGGGCGTTAAGGTTATGGAGTTTGCCAGAAAAGTAAGAGCCGTGTCGGATTTCAGGCTCGTCTTGATCTTGACTATGCCCGGATTGATCGGGATATCGGGATGTATAACCCTGTAAGCTACATCGAGGTTTGCCTTTACGCACTCCCACAAGAATAGAGGTATAAAGTATAGAAACCAGAGATAGCGTGTGGGCCTTTTAAATAGACGTGGCGCGCGGATAAAGAGGTCTCCGGCTATATACGTAACAAAGAAAA
>Ga0268276_1001802_pt1 | contig 19780 bp, 12 predicted proteins | sample saktaG_4_FD_190145 | JGI IMG/M metagenome (GOLD analysis project Ga0268276, IMG submission 190145) | Saline water microbial communities from Sakinaw Lake, British Columbia, Canada - sak_2010_1_5_45m | ecosystem: Environmental > Aquatic > Non-marine Saline and Alkaline > Saline ... | reverse complement strand
GTTGTCTTCGGTATTGACAATATAGTGAGGTTCGCCTTCGTAAACCCGGTCCATGGAAAAATCAAAAACCTCAAGTTTAACGGTAGCGGCACTTTCCAGGTAATACTGAATTCGAACATGTCCGTCACCATTAGTGACATTATGAAAATTCGGAGCAAAAGGGTTTGGGTAAGCGTATATTTCCGGCTGACCGGCCTGGCTGGTAGAAAGGTACTGACGATAGGTGGTCCAGCTGAGGCCATCATCATATGTTTTGGCAATTCCGTCGGATGTACCCAGCCACAAATAAGTTGTATCTTTACGAGAATCTACACCGGCGGCATAGACATCTTCGGAAAAGATATATTCATTTTTATCCGTATCCACGGCAGGATCGTAGAGCGCCCAGTTTTCACCATCGATGGATTTAAACAAACCTCGCTCAGTGCAGACATAAACGGTATCATCATTAAAAGCAAAGTTATAAACCCGCTCGTTGACAAGCGTACGGGACCAGCTTAAGCCCCCGTTAGTCGTTTTATTGACACCGCGGATTTCACTGCTTCCTTCGGCTGTCAGCGCGCCGACCCAGATTGTTTCCTGGCCGTTATAATATTGCCGCGCCAGGGCAACAATGAAATTCCCGGAAAGGTTTGAGTTTTGAGCATTGAATTTTTGCCAGCTGATACAATTGTCGGATTCGATGATTCCAAGATTGACGCCATTGGCTGTACCGACCCAGATAGTATTACTATTGGCAAGAACGCTGAAACCTTTATGGTTATGATTTCCTACCGGAGGGTCACGAGGATCAATATCGTAATCTATTTCTTCGCCACAAATGAGCATGTTTTCTTCGTCGTTGGGAAGGGGAAGGCGTTCCCAGGTAGCGCCATAATTTCGACTACGGCGTAATCCACCGGCCCAGCTGGTGATATATACATATATGGAATCGTCATTATTTCTACAGAGAGAAATATCCCATGTAGTGTTATTGATCGGGGTAGTAATTGATTGAAACTCAACTTTCTTTTTGTAATAGGGGTTCTGTGGAACGACGAAAATTAATGCATTATCTGTGACTTTGTTTATTGCCGCACCATTTAAAAGAGCGTCATCAATGCAGATGCGAGAAGTGTAATTGTCTTTATCCATTAGACGAATAGAAAGAGTGAATAATTCCATGCTGGAATTCAATATCATGGAAGAATCTTGACTGGAAAGTGTTACCGCGAATTTTCCATTTTCAATTACTTGCTTTGTCAAATTCCAATTATCATCGAAAACCGGACTTTTTTCAGCATCAAATAGTGTCATTACTTCGGGATCAAAACAAAAAATTATTTTAACAGAATTTATTGTATCTTGTGCAATAGGATTAAAGAATACAGGTAGGGAGGAGATTGAGCTTGCATAATAAAAGGCGTCCGGTATACGGAACAGATTACTGATTGAATCACTGTTAATTGTAAATGTAGCGGATTTCCAATCAGCGATTGGATTTCCTTGATTAAAAATAATATTTGCGAATCGTATTATTGATTTTGCTAAAGACGTATTTTTACATTGGAATTTCAAAAATAGAAGATTGTCTGAATTATCATCGGAATCTTTCATTGTCAAAGGATAATCATTGGAATTCCGAATAATAAGTTTGTCTTTTAACAATGTAACCACTGGATCTTTCCATGATTCAGCTATTGTATTTTCTTGGGATATACCTGTAAATGTTAATTCAGCAGAATCATAAATAATTTCCATTTCATAGGATTGAATAATTACATTATCAACATTAGTTATTCGTAAAGGAACATCGATAACATCGCCTGGTAGACCAGACATATTCGAAACTGAAACGATAACATCTTGTGGCTGGGGCACGTACGTCCATGTTTCTCCATAATCTTTTGAATAAGCAAGACCGCCGCCGGTTTGTTGCGAACCTAAGTCGGTTTTGGAATCAAAAACACCGGCTACCCATATTATTGAATCAAGTGTGGCAAGCGCAGAAATTCCACCACGAGGCATGTTAAAATCGCCACCATAGTAACTAGAGAACGATCTACCGAAATCAGATGTTTTACTGAGGCCGCCGCCGGTCGCAAACCAGGTCAGGGAATCTCCCTGGAAAGCGATCTGGGTAATGCCGTTACTGCCAAGCCCTTCGTATACCTGCGTGGAATCGTTCAGGAATGGTTTTGATAAACGAAACGCCTGACCGAAAAGGGTCAGAGATAGGAGTAATATGGTAACTGTCAGCCGTTTGATCATGGTATTATCGTAAAACTGTTGTCGCTAAAGTCATAGCGGTTGGGGTCATTGGTGTCAAATATTTTAATTTTACAGTTTCTTGAATTATCAGCGGGAACGGTCCATTCATATGATCCCAATACAGCAAACTCTGTGGAGAGTGTTTCATATCTCGGTGTTGGCGAATTAGCATTATAGGAATACTGGATGGTTACCTTATTAATATATGCACTTTCCCATCTGATAGTATATGTCTGGCCAGCGCGTAATGTGTCCGAAAGGTTCGGTGACAAGAGATGAACACCTGGATTGGTAAGTATCTTTTTTAATGTATCACTGACTGCGCCGTGTATATCTTCAGCATAAAAGTAAAAAGTAAAATCACCTTGTAATACACTATTGGGATTAGTAGGAACGGTGACGGTAAAGATTCCATCATTGGCTATTTCGTCACCCCAGCCGCCTGATGCCAATCCGGCATCGGATAAATACCAGCTATCGCCTGTCTGATAGCTGCCGTTGGGTTGTAATACACTGAAGATTACAGATGCAATTTCTGGGTAACCTTGCGGGTCTGTAACTCGTATTTTAAAAACAACATAATCTCCTTTTTCAAAAGTATTCGGAATATCTATCATATAAAGTACCGGTGGACTGTTGGGTGCAACCAGCTCTTCCTGTTCTTCAATCGTGCTGCTGTTACCGTCTTCATCAAAAGCCTGAACGCTAACCCGCCAATAACCTTCATTGTCGGCCAACATTGTCGAATCGGTTATTAGATAGGAATAAACGCCGTCATGCGGAATGATATCCATCGGTGGGCTTGTGTATGTATTTGTATCAATAAGATTTTCAATAAGAAACGGCTCTACGTCATAGGGATTGTATAAATAGAAAACCACAGAATCAATGGTCTCCAGTCCCTGGGGATCGAAAACATCGGCGGAGATAAAAAGGGATTTATTTGCCTGGGAATAATTGAGCGTTACCGATTCAATTACCGGATCTGTCGCAGATTCCTGCTGGGTGGTATTGACACAGGCCGCTAGCGCCAGCAGTACGATCATTATGATAAAAACAAGTCTGTTCATGTTACTCCGTTGCCAGTGCCGCCCATTCGTCCTGAAACATCTCATCCTTAAAAACCAAACCGTAATTTAGCACTTTCGATTTAAACATGGCATATTCATCTTTCAGAATGCCGGTAAAAATACAGGGGGGCACTTTTCCGTGCTTATCTATATTATGTAAAAGTGCCAGGTTGGGCTTCCTTTCAATGTTACTGAGAACGAGATCAAAATTGTAATCGGTGTGCTGCGTGACATCTCCAATGGTGAGTTTAAAACGGTCCCGAATGCCGTTAAGTTCCATCTGTTCCAGAAAATTGTCTTCAATGTCCGGGTCAATATCCCAGGCGTCAACGAAACCGGCCCCCAGTTTAAGCGCCGCGATAGTCAGTATTCCGCCGCCGCAACCGGCATCCAGAATGGTCATGCCCTGCCGGATTGTTTTTTCTAGTAATTTCAGGGCCATCTGGGTCGTGGCGTGTGTCCCGGTGCCGAAAGCCATTCCTGGAATGATGGCGATCTGTATCGGTTCCGGGCCGTGATATGTTTCCCAGTGGGGATAGATTGCAATACCCGGACTGACCCCGATCGGTTTAAAATAATCCTGCCAGTTGAGGTGCCAGTCTTCATTTTGTATAAAAGTTTTGACGGTTTTGATTTTTGAGCCCGGAAACAACTGCAGTATTGCCTGAATCTGTTGATCCATGTCATTTTCTTCATCGGTATTGAAGTAAGCGTCGATCGTACTGTCTTTTTCTATAAGTCCAAGACAGGGAATGTCGGAGAGCAGCGCCACTAAAATCTCGTGATCGTAGTCTCCTTTTGGAAATTCATATCGCAACCACTGTTTGTTTAATCTACTCACTTTGCGACGCTCTCTTTTAAATAAATATAATCGTAAAGCACCTGTCCAACGACTTCAAGACTATGCGGACTGCATTTATCCGGCGTGTCCATGCTGGTGTGCCAGAAATTCTGATACCTGTTCGGGTATTCGAAATCAATCAGATCGACCGACGGAATTCCGGCATGTTCAATCAGCATTACATGATCGTCATGAATATAGCCGCCGAATTTATGCTGAAATTCGGAATAGCCCCGTTTCTTTGCCAGCCCCCAAAGTGTTTTCACCAGTTCGGGATGACTTTTATACGATTGTCGTTCGATGGGAATACTCAGTTCCTTGTCGCCAATCATGTCAACAATAATCGCTTCGCTTGGTTTTGGAATGGACAGGTTTTTCGCGAAGTATTCCGATCCCATACAGTAGTAGTCCAGGGAACCGGAATAACCATAATCCTCACCGTCAAACAGGACCAGGTAGATTGCCCGATCGGGCTGCTTCTTCCTGAGCAGTTCTCCCAGATGCATGAGCACGGCAACGCCGCTGGCGCCGTCGTTGGCTCCCAGAATCGGACTGGAGCGTTTACTAGGATCCGGGTCGTGATCGGCGCGTGGGCGGGTGTCCCAATGGGCCCCGATAAGCAGCGGATTCTCTCCGCCGGGATTGAAACCGGCGATTACATTTGTCAGTGTGAAAAAGACGTTATCATCAGGAATTTCCTGAACAAATGTCTGGAGAACGAGGGTGTCGGCCAATTCAGCAAAGAAATTCCGGTAATATTCCAACGCTTTCCGATGTCCCGGTGAACCGGGATGCCGGTACCCGATATTGCACTGTTCCTGAAGATAGGTAAATGCTTTTTCTCCGTTAAAAGCTGTTTTCTGTCGGCTACAGGCGATAGAAATTAATAAAACTGATATGGTAAGTATTTTTCGCATATTAACCCCTGATGGCTATATTGACGTCAAAACCGCCGTTGCGGGTGATGCGTTTACCGGTTCTGGCGTTAAAACTTTCGCCGTACGAGTAGAAGAGGCCGCCGGTGACTTTCTGGGTAAAGGAATAGCTGATGCGCGGTTCGATTTTCCAGGTTCGGTTTTCATTCTGGGTGGCAAATTTCTCTTCCGCCGAATTCTTACCTTTTGAAAGAGACGTGCTGTAGTCAAAGGCCATCGTAAAATTGATATTGTTTTCCAGCCGCTTATTTCGCAGGAAGGGCAAGGGTATGGTGAACCCGCCCTTTTTCTGATAATTCATGGAAGCGTTGATGCTTTGATCGCTGACGATATTAGCGCCGCCGTTTGGCCGGTTGGTGATTGTTTGCCCCATAGTCATACGGACCGTGGAACTGATGTTGTTTTTAAACTGCATCGATAGACCAAACAGGGGTTGAAAATACAGCTTATAGGTTGAACTTTCGACATTCCCGTTGCGATAGACAATCGATTCTTTGCCTGAGAATCCATGGTCCAGGGACAATTTTTTAAAGACCTTGGCCAGAAAAGCGATTTTTTCAATCTGTGATATATTCAGTGTCCAACTCGGAAAAGGAATACCGTCCTTACCGGAGTTGTCAAATGTGATATAGTCGCGGGTCAGATTGCGATTTTTACTGCCTTGTGACTCAGACCAGGACATATTCTGGCCGTAAGAAAACGTGGTATTAATACTGTTGGATAGTTTAATTCCGCTGCGCAGGCTGGCGTCGGAATTGATAGAGACATTATCAGGATAAGCCCCGGCTTCTGTAGCAATCGTATCCAGGCCCGGATCGGAACTGAGTCCCATCCGGTAAAGGAGGTCGGGTTCACCAATCCGGCCTTTATTATTGTTGCTTCGGCTGGTGGAGTAACTGACCTGAAGTGGCTGTATGCGGTCTAAAGCTTTATATAAATATTCCAGGAGTTGTATCTCTTTTTTGGCTTCTTTGGCGTTCTCTTCGGCTGGTTCCGGAGCAGCGTCCGGTTTGGCATTACGGCCGCTACGGCCCGTGGGTGTGCTTGTATCACCGGGGGACTTACGGGATGTTTTTGATGTCGATTTGGGCGTATAAAAGGTTTTCATAATAGCTGCCGGATTGAGACTGAAGGAACTGGAAATCCGATTTTGATTGCTGAGTTGATCGATACTTTCGGAGCTGCTTCCGGCAGGTTCGCTCCAGGAGTAATTAGCGTTATAGCTCAAACTGGGTGTAAACCAGTCAAATATTTTGGGAGAAAAGGATGCCGAGTAGCTTTCATTGATATTGATCGGTGTACCGGGATTGAGTTCCTGGATCGCTTTGAGCTTATCATCCCGAAAGTCAACGAGAGTGCTTTTTGTTTTTCGTGAATAATTCAGGTTAAGATTATCAAACACTTTATAACCGCCGGTGATTGAACGATTCATGCCGAAATCATAGGGTTCGGTTATTTTATCTATACCGCCTATACGGGGAATATTTATTGATTTACTTTCCGCGGCGTCCATGGAAAAATCCAGGTTGCTGGGTGTGTAGTACCAGCGCAACTCGCCCAGGCGGTCGCCCAGGTAAGGTACCTTTTGAATCCATTTAAAAGGCTGAAAAAAATTGTTCCGGCCAAAAGGGACCTTATAGGAAATGCTGCCCTTGTAGGATTCGGACTCGTTCTTTCGGATAGTTACTGTGGATCTATTTGACCACTGGGCGTTGGCCGAGACTTTGATCTGGTCAATGGTGTATTTTGTCAGCCAGAAATCGGATGTACGCTTGCCATAGGAGATGTTGACCCCATAGGATTCCGACAGACTCAGAACGCTGTCCGGGGGACTGTCTCCCGCCAGAATATCGGAGTTGGGTAGAAATTTCGGAGCACTGTACTGGTTTGAATAAGAACCGGATACCGGCAGGCTTAAACCCCATTTGACGGGTGTTAATTTGTCCAGGTTGACACTTCCCCGGACGGACAGGTTTTGGGTGTTATTTAGTCCGGTTGTTTGCAGATTGGGACGTTGCTCAACGGTATGAAAATCCGCGTCTTTTTTATCTATGCCAACATTCAACTTCGCCAGATCCGCCACTGTCAATGATACAGAGCCACGGTAGGCAATACCGGCGTCGCGACGCACGTCGGACAAGCGGAGTTCATCCAGCCAGATTTCGCCATACATCGTATTGTCATAACGGGGCAGCGGAGCAGACTGGTTGAAATCATCCAGAGCGTATTTCTGGTTGATAATACCCATATCAATCCGTTTGATTTTTGAAATAGTAGGGCTTCCAATAATCAGAATTTCCTTACCCGTATATTTTCCGTTTTTAACCTCTTTCCAACATCGTTTCAATACACCACCCTTGCCATCGTGAGTGATGGTGTATTGTTTGGGACCAATATCATTCCCGGGGAAATCATGTTCTGTGGCATAGCCTTTCAGGCCTGTCAGAAAGTCGAAATCGATTTCCAGATCATTTTTCTCATCCCAGCCAGGGTAGATAGGCTGGCGGTATTCATAGTAATTATAGATGTTATTTTCGTCGTTAATGACGCCAAACTTGACAAAGAACTGCAACGGTGTCTTTTCTCCTTTATCATAGTATTTTGTGCGGGAATGCAGGTTATTACCATTGATGTAGAGTTTCATTTTTTTATAGGTAATAAAACTAGCCTCTTCGAGCAGTACTTTTTTGGCCGCCGCCACCTCGCCCGGCCGGAGTCCCTGACTACTGTTGAACCACATGACCAGGGACTGCTCTTTCATCTGAATCTCATTCACGGCGTCATATTCACCCCTGACCCCCTCGGGAGCGTCGTATGTGTCGGAATTGTCTTCGGTATTCAGCACACTGATGCTAAACACCTCGTTGTTTTTTTTAAATTCGCCATCCTCACCATCTCCGACTCCCAGCTCTTCCCATTCATTTCCAACCATTTCAATTTTTGCAATCATGATGGAATCTTCGCTGCTGACCCCGTCGATCCAGATACGGCAGGCTTCGACGGTTTGCCAGCTGACATCGCCGTCGCTGCCGGCTTTCTGGAATTCGTTCAATGGGATGCGGTATAATTTCCAGCCGGTATAAGCGCCATTATCATATTGGGTCCGGCCGGCGACGTATTCATCGTCAACCCGGTCGTTCAGGGAAAAATCGATTGTGTAGTAATCATTGGCCAGATCAACCACATAATTGCGGTTTAGGTCTTCGGAATCGGGAACGTAGCCGCCGGCATCCTTTGCACTTTTTTCGGTACCGTTGATATAACGGTAATTGGACGATCCTTCGGTCCATTTCCAGTTGTCGCTGCGTGGATCTGTAAGACTGCGTTTGTATTGCGGAAGTCGTTCATCACCAGATGGTATTGAATCACCGAAACTGTTAACTATAAATTCGTCGATATCAAATACACCGTCGATACCGGTATCTTCGGTATCCTCGTCCAGAAGACCGTTTCCAAGGGTAAAGCCGGCCTCGGGTTTGTCTTCGGTATTGAGTTTCTTGTTGGGTATGTAATCTTCGCTGATATAGCCCATGTCCACATGCATCCGGCCTGACCGTCCCCGTACCCAGATCTCCATGAATTTTGTTTTGGACTGGTCGTAATAGCTGGTAGGAAATGCGTAGGTGATGCCACCCCAGGCCTCTTCTCTTGGCGACATGCCGTCAGTGACGGCAATTGACCAATCCGGGTCAAGCGCCAGCACCATAATTTCGGTGAGGTTGTTCTGGGCCTGGGTACTGACCTCTTTATTGGGCCAGATGTTTGTGGTCGACACACCACCGTAGGGGTTGTACCAGAAAAAGAAACCGCGCTGGTTTTCACTTTTTCCGAGCGGGGCCGAAGAAGGGGCCCAGTAACGCTGCATAATTGGCGGTGATGTAATTCGTTTTGAACCTTCGAAATCGTCGATAAAACCAACCCCGTTCGGATCACCGGTAGCGTCGTTGCTGAGCGTGTTTGGATTGGGGCGTACCTGGGCGATTTCACCCTCAATCGTGATTAAAGACGCTTTGTCGGTCTGGATTAATGGGAGCCAGTTTACCGCCCTGGTCAGAAAATTCAGATCCTGGTTGATCCGGCCATTGATGTCCCACACAAAATTCCGCATGGGCTCATAACCGACATCGACTTTTTCATCGACGACCGACTGGCTGAAGTACAATGCCGTACCACCGATGAAGGAATTATCGCCAAAATCATATTGGGCCCGGGCGCCTAATATGGTTTTCTTATCCAATTGAAAAAACTGATTGCGCTCGTATTTTACATCGAGCTTGGCGTCCGGGCTCATTGCGTCTTGGTTCAATAATGTTAAAGTACCGGTGAAATAATCGATGGTGTAATCAATGCCCCGGACCAGGGTCTGGCTGCCCAGCGTGACCGATTCGCTGCCGTCGATTACCATAGCACCGAGATTGATGACGGAGCTGCGGTTTTCATATTTAAAAACAATTTTAAATTTTGAGTCCCCGTTAATTGCCGTTTGATTAGTGCGGTTACTGTCGTATATGGCCGAGCAATTATATAGATTATTTAAATTTGGATTTTTATCAGTGCTGAGTCCGGTGGAGTCATACTGAAATGGGCGCAGGTACGGGAACCACAATTCACCGGACTGCAGATTAATAATTGACGGGTTGTCCAGGTCAACAAGCCCGTCCGGGGGAGATCCTGGTGTATTTCCCCTGTTATCCAGACCAAATTTCTTTAAAAATGTTTCACCGTCTGTCGGATCGCGCTCCACATCACCGGTTTCACCGTAGACATAGACCAGGCTTAACTCAAACCCATCTTCATTGATACCGGTGGTTCCGAGATAATAAACGTTTTTAAACTCCAGGTCCCAACAGGGATGGCTTGGTTTGTTCTGTTCGGGTTTGATCAGTTTCAGTTTAATATTACTCGTATCTTTGGCCTGCCAGTCACCATAGCTCTCATCTGAACCATTTATCCGATACACAACGGCTATAATTTCGTCATCCTGCACCTGTGTGTTCAGACGAATGAATCCCAAGTCCAGGGAAGCCGAGTAATCCTGATCTAGGGTTAAACGTTGAAATATACGCTGTTCAATATAGGAGGTGTCCTGGTCTGGGTTGTTCGGGTTCACATAGGCGTATCCGTACATACTGCCGGCAACTTCAGTGACTATCGATTTATACACCTCCAGATCTGCGACAGTTCGGTTTGTTAAATTAAACCGCCCACCATTTTCCTCAAACCCATCATAAAGTGTGCTTCGGAATTCATGGTCCAGAAAGAAATAGGTGTTTGTACGATAGTTGTAGTCTCTGATAAAATTGTTGGTTTTCTGAGCGCCACCATCAACACTCAATTTTTCTTTTTTCCCTTTTTCCACACTGGCGATGGTGGTAATGTCAATGGCCCCCAGCTTCATGAGCGCCTTCAAACCGAACAGGCCATTGTTCGTTCCGGAAAATGTCACGTACTGGGTCCCCGGCAGTGAGAGGGAAATGTTACCGGCTTCAACTTTCTGAACGATATCGTCTTCTTGTCCGGTATAGATGATTTTCAGGTTGTTTTCAAAATCGAAGTCACGTTCACTGTCCTGATCGACGAGAATGCTGATGCGGTCACCGATTTTGCCTTCAATGTTCAGCTGCTGCTTCTGGTCCACGATAAAGGTGGTGGATGAACCGGCGTTATAACCGGTGCGGACCTGGGACTGCTGCTGGTTTTGCAGACGACCGTTTATATTGACGTTTCCGGACACCCGCAGAGAAACCCGCTGACCGGCGATATCGGCGCCGATCAGTTCCAGTTTTTCGGAACGGGCCGCAGATTTTTCCTCTGAAAATCCTTTACTGCAAAGACTCCGTAGTTCATTCCGCAAATAGCAATTTGACTTTGTCTGAAAATAGGATTCCAGAGAGATTCCCCGTGGAATTGGTCCCGGTATTCCGTCATATTCTTCGGTAAAAATGAGATTGCGGCCGGTGTAATCCAGCTGAGTGTCGAATTTTAACCGGGAGGCATAGTTAATTTTCAGGACTGTCTTGTTAGACTGGGTTGCATAGGGTGACAGCAGGGACAAGCCACGGGCCGGATCAATTTTGATTGATGAGAAACGGTATGAAAGCCAGTCCACTTGTAAGGGAAATGCTACGCCCTTCGCCTCGGCAGTTTCCTGCTGAGCAAATACTTGTGAAAAAAGTAAAACTGATAAAATCAGTGTATATGCAAATTTCCCGATACGATACAGTGTCGTCACTCCAAAAAATGTTAATATAGGTTCAATTACTTAAGAAAGCCGTAGCAAGTTTGTTTAACGACACCTCAGTTAATATCGGTTATTGACGGGAGCTGCTTTAACAGCGATTTATATAGACGTGAAAATGCCTGGCTCCGATGGCTGATGGCATTCTTTTCGTCGTGGCTCAGCTCGGCCAGGGTTTTCTTCTTTCCGGAAACGTAAAAGATAGGATCGTATCCAAAACCGCCGATACCGCGCTTTTCGGATAAAATAGTTCCTTCGATCACACCTTCCTCGTGAATCAACAAGTCCGGGTGATAAAAAACCGCCACCGTCCGGAACCGGGCAGTCCGGTTTTTTATCGACACTGATTGCATTTCACGGATCATTTTTTCCACATTGTCATCATAAGTGGCGTTCTCGCCGGCAAACCGGGCCGAATAGACACCGGGCCGGCCATTCAAAGCATCAACTTCGAGACCGGTGTCATCGGAGATAGTAGGCAACCCTGAAAATTCGTATAGCATAGACGCCTTCTTTAATGCGTTTTCATACAGGGTGTTCCCATCTTCCACAACTTCGGGTGCATTGGGAATACTTTCCAGGGTGACCAGCTCGACATTAGGCAGCTGAAATATGGAACGAATTTCCTTTATCTTGTCCCGATTATTTGATGAAATTAATAGTTTCATGATAATTTTACAGATATTTTATATCCAATCAAAAACGCCAAAAATATTATTGAAAAATCCCGTCAATGTCAAGCGAATTGACTGAACTTTCTAACGGGAATCACAACTATTAAGGGTAATTGTGAGCGCATAAAATATAATTATTTGCCAATATTTTCAGCGACGGCGAATGGAAACAGCACCGGATGTGGCAATATCTTGTGTGGAAACCTCTCCGTAGTACACGATAGAGGAAGCGCCATGGGCGCTGCCGATCAATTTACCACCGCCCATTGTCAGAGTAATCCGGCTGGCGCCATTAATATTTACTTTGGCGTTTACCACCTCGGAATCCTTGAAATTGGCGTCTGCGGCACCGTCACAGCGTAATTTAAGGTTCTCAATTCTCGAATTTCGGGCGTCGATTTCTGCGGCACCGGTAATTTTGATGTCGAGATCAGTGCAATTAAAATTATTAAATGTAATGGATGCGCCCTCTTCAGTTCTAAGGCTGCTCAGCTCCGGCATCGTAATCGTTGCCCGGAACAGTGTGTGCTGACGCTGCCATTTCAGGTCATTCTCCAGATGGAGTTGATTATCCCAGACGTAGACATTGATTTCGTCGGCTTCTGGTTCCGGATAATACAATGTGACGGAGTAATCATTGCCCTGCTGTAATTCGACCTGCCAGATACCACTGGTTTCAATGGCGTCAAAATTGGCCAGATCCAGTGTTTTCGAAGTGAAGTCCTCGTCTGAATATTTCGTTGTCCGATCAGGAATCCTGGTAATCATTATCCGGCTGCTGATGATCAGGCCGGTGACGATAACGAGTATCGTGAGAATGGTTGTTAGTAAAATTTTATTGCTGTTTTTCATTGCAAACTCCGGTCATTAGTGATTGTCGTATAATGTTTTCAGTTCATCAAAACGGATATTAAGCAGGTCCATCGTCTTGAAAAGTTGGGGAAGCTGGTTATTGATAAACTCTTCTTTCTTCAACGTTCTGGTTTTTTCTACGGCACCGCCGGAGACGAAATACCCGATTCCACGACGGTTCTGAATAATGCCTTTTTCCTGAAGCCAGGCGTAGCTGCGCATCGCTGTATTTGGGTTGACCTCTGTCGCAACGGCCAGCTCGCGGACAGATGGAATTCGCTCCTCTTCGGTCCATTCTCCGGACAGGATGTTTTCACAAATCAGGTCAGCGATCTGGAGATAGATGGCTTGTTCCTTTTCAAACTCCATGTTACACCTCCTTTTCACTCAGCCGGAAATAGGCAACTATCCAAAAATAGGGGGCCAGAACAAACCAGAAAATGTGTTTGACGATCGATAGTAATGTTTCCCCAAAGTTTTCCAGGTATATAAAATCACTGGTCATATAATTGTCCATAAAACGCATGTGATCGAAGAAGTCGTGGTAAACAATCCGGAATACAATGGAGGCGAAAATACCAATTACCACGGAAAGCCCAAATAAAGAAAGACCGGTTTTCATGAAGGCGTGATTTTTAAAGAAAATACTGCCAAACAGAAAGATGGACTGGGTGATTAAATAAATAGCTATTGCCATCAGCATATCTTCGGAAAAGGGATTAAATACCGGGAATCCCGAGTTAATGAACAGCGCCGAGAGGAGCAGGGATAGCATGTTCAGAATAAAATAAAAAACAACGCTGATAACAAGGTACCCGATTGTTGTTAATAGTAAACGGCTGGTGAATTTTTCGAAAGTGGTGGCCGGCAACATGAAAAAGGCGGTATTTTTTTGCGTATGATGAATTTCACCAAAGGCTGCCGCACTGAGCAAAAAGCCGCAAATGTATAGAACCGTTGGAAAGAACCCGGTATTAAAATCATAGCTAATGTTTTCACGGGAAAAAATCATAGGGGTCAGGGTGGCGACAAAATAGATTGCGGCAACGGTCCCGGCCCCGATCAACATTGTCCGGTAATTGCGGAACAGATCGTTGCGAAGCAGCAGCAGAAAACGGTTAAAATTAAATATTCTGTTTGGTTTCATTTATGCCTCCCGGGCGAAGAGTTCGCTCATGTGTTGCTGATTGTTGATTACGGCGTTGAACAGTAATTCGATGTCCAGATTGCTGTCGATTTCACCGCGATTTTCGTTGATGACCACATAGCCACCGAGTGTTTTTTCGGAGTAGAGAACATCTGTTTCATCAGGCTCGGTTTTTTGGAGTTTAACGGACAATTTTCGGGAAATCGATTCGGTGGTTTGATTAAAAATGATTTTACCATTATCCAGAATAATAATAGGATCGATCAAATTCCCGATGTCCCGAACCTGATGGGTTGAAATGATAATGGTCCTGTTTTCATCCATGGCGGCCGCCAGCAGTTTTCGGAACTGGCTTTTGCTGGGAATATCGAGGCCATTGGTGGGTTCATCGAGGATCAGCAGCCGGCTGTTTGTGGCCAGACCAAAAGCAATGAGGAATTTTTTCTTTTGTCCGTACGACAGCGAGGTTAACTGCTCGTTGGTCGGCAGGTCAAAGGTGGCGATATAATTCTCAAGGGCCTGAGGGTCAAAATTCGGATAAAACGGGGCATAGAGAAGAACATACTCGTTAATCTTGAGCGCCGGCGTGTAAAATTCCTCGGGAATGAAATAGATTTCCTTGAGCATATCGGCGGATCGTTTCTGGGGCGCAAAACCGAGAACATTGCAAGTTCCTTGCTGGGGGAACAGCAGTCCGCAGATGATTTTCAGCAGCGTTGTCTTGCCGGCGCCGTTTTTTCCCAGCAGGCCATAAATATTCCCTTCGGTAATTTTCAGGCTCAGCCGGTCAAACAGCGGGGCTTTGTTTTTGTAGGCGAAACTCAGATTTGTTAATTCAATCATAATTGGCTCCCATTTAGTGTATTATACAACTAATACACTAATAATGTAAGTGTTGTTTGTTTGGTTGTCAAGAACTTTTTTGGGATTATCTGATCAGGGAACCATGATGTCGCTGATTCTCAACAGTCGCCGCCCTTTTGGTTTAAGCGAAAAAGAAACTCCATAATGAGGGGAATGTTGACCATATTGGTTTTCTGTCCTCCAGAAGGAAATCCCGTAGCGATTTCGATATGTACCTGTAATCATCAGAGTATAACCAAGCCCCTTGTCAAAGAGTGGATCGACCAGATTGTCCAGATGATAATACCAAATATATCCAAGGCGCCCCTGGGCAATGAATGAGATTGGCGAATTGGTCTTATCAAATCGATAGCTAGCATTAATTCCGGCTCGAATATTACTCGGACCCGCGGCGGTGCGATACGCATTACAGAAAGACAATTTTAAAATTTGCCGATTGTTATTAATGAGGTAAGGCTCTGCTTTTATCAAAAACAGCCAGCCAACAGCGGTATGTTCAGTATAGGGCAGGTTAATGATACTGTAACCCCCAAGCTGATGATAGCCGTTTTGAATTAATTCACCGCCATAATTCCCACGAAACACAAAACCGGTACCAATCTGGTAGAGGGCCTCGGGTGTGTCTTTCTCCACTGATATCCGACTTGTAATCAGATCAAAGCGATAATTAGCCGATTTATTGGTCAGAACATTATAATAGAGATCAAATATCCACCATCTTTTTGCATGCATATATGCTACCTGCGACCACAGGCAGGTGGTGACAAAATCATCTGAACCTACTTTAAGAATGTTTTTAAAAAAATTCTGGTAGATAATATTATCGTTCCAGTAACCGATGGTCAATTGATGATTGCTGCCGGGTTTTTTCCAGATTGTAGCCGCGTTAAGACCCGGGCTGGAAGTCCAAATATTAATTAACAGGCACAGAGATAGTATGGTCGGAAACTTCCGGTTTATTTTCATCGATTGAATTTAAAATCAATAAAAAATTCGACCTAATGAATTATAGTTTTTTAAAGGAAATTAAAAAATTATCCGAAAACCCAGTAAACCCATTTTATTTTCATTATCCGGTTTGTAGGAATCACAAAACACGTATGTATAATAGAATCCTGCAAAATTAACCGCGCCCTTGCGGAACAGGTTAACCGTCGCGGATATTTTATATTCTGTTGATGAATCGCGCAGAATCCAGACGTTGTGATTTATTCCGATAAACGAGGCCCACTTCCTATATACACCGATTTGATATCGGAGCAGGCTGAAAAGTTCATATTTATAGCGATGGTTGATCCCGCTGAAGGCGTTGCCGGTTGGTTTAATAAAGGCACCAATGTTAATCTGCGCGTCCCAGCTGTTAATTAGTGTATTTTCCCGCATTCTATATTCGTCTCTTAAATACAGGTAGTAGGCGCCGGGTGTGCCAAGTCCGAACTGGACGCTGTTCCACCAGACCGGTGTGCCTTCCTCAATAGTGCCGATTTTATGAATGCTGCCCCGGTAAAAGCTACCTTTAATAAGCAAATTCTCAAATTCATAACGAATATTTGCAGCCAGATTATAGCGCAGTTTATTCAATGAAAATACTTCGGTTTCACTTATGGAAATTAAGGTTGTATTGCCAACCGTGCCATATATGGTTGAACGACCGAGCTTAAAAATATCTATGTTTGTTAAAAAATCCGCTCGGTATCCCGGCCAGAATTCATCTTCTTTAATTTTTCCGCTTATGTAGGGCGCAAAAGCCACATATCCATGGGTATGCATCAGCAATTGACCGGAGGTATTTTCTATCAACATCAAAACTGCAAGAAGAAGTATAAAAATCAATGTATTATGTGGAAAACACTTTTTTTGAAATGACATATTTGGATTTTTAAAATACAATTTTTAACCCGACTGCCCCAAGGTGGTTTTCTTTATCATGCGTAAATGAATCATATAGATAATAGCTATAAAACAGGCCGGCAAAATTATAAAGTCCTTTCCGAAAAAGGTTTACGGTCAGACTAATTTTATGCTCCCTCGAATGATCGGCGTTTATCCAGCTGTGTTGTCTCAGGCCGATAAAAGACGCCCAGTTATGATAAGCGCCAATATTGTATCGGATCAAACTGAATATTTCATAACGATAAGTATGATTTTGGCCGGTCAGCAGTGTGTTTTTTGGCACAACATACTTTCCAACATTGATTTGACCGTCCCAGGTGTTGAGAAGTGTATTGCGTGCTTTAAATTGATTCCGAAGATATAAATAATAGGATCCCCTGGTGCCAATCCCAATCTGATAACTATTCCACCAGGTAGATCCATGTCCCAGGCCGGGAATAAACAGCTCTTGCCGATCCAGGCGATGAATACATTGATGTTGCAGGGTTCCCTTGATGAGCCACTGTTTGAATTCCAACCGGAAGCCCGGAGAGAGGTTGTAAATAATGTGGTCCATCTCCCAGGCCATTGAGTCGGAATGGGAAATCATCGTAGTGTTTCCAATTAATCCGTTAATTACCAGGCGATTCCATTTGAAAAAATCCACATATGCCATTGCCTCTGACCGATAGATCGGATACAGGGCTTTTGTTTTGTCTATCCCCTGAACGTAGGATTCCAATGTCAGATGCCCGTGGGTTTTCATCAGTAGCTCGGCCAAACAAATAGTTTGGGCCACAATGAGCATGGAGAATAGAACTGGTATGTACTTATTTTTCAATGAGTTTTTGAGCTTGTTTTTTTTAAACAATCATTTTTATAAGGGGTCAAACTGATCTTTGTTTACATAGCAGACCGGGCAAATCCAAACATCCGGCAAATTGTCAAAAGCAGTTCCCGGCAATATTCCGCTTTCGTCATCACCAATCTCGGGGTCATAAATATAGCCGCAATTGGTACATATGTATTTATCCACGGAATACTTCCTTATTCTAAAGTGAAATATTTGGCTTGCGGATGATGCACAACAAAGGCCGATGTGGTTTGTTCGGGAACCATCTGATAACTGTCTGTTGCAGAAACACCGATTTGCAGGGAATCCAGCAAGGACAGGATTTTATTGTTTTCCGATAAATCCGGACAGGCCGGGTATCCAAAGGAATAACGGGAACCGCGATATTTCTGAACAACGAAATCATCGATACCGGCGCCGTCCTCTTCCGTGATTTTTAATTCAATCCGAATCTGTTGATGCCAGTATTCCGCCAGTGCTTCGGCGGTCTCTACGCTCAGCCCATGAAAAAGCAGATAGTCCTTATAGTGATTCTCATTATATAAACGCTGGGCCTCCTTGTGTGCCTCATTTCCGACGGTCGCGACCTGCAGGGCTATGATATCTTTTTTTCCGGAATCCAGAGGCAGGAAAAAATCAGCGATCGAGCGATTGGGTTTCTTTTTTTGTCGCGGAAAATGTAGCCGCTCAATTTCAAGATTAGAATTTGGATCAAAAATAATTACCGCTTCCCCAACGCTATTACAGGGGAAATAGCCGTAAGCAACCTGAGGGATCAGCAGCTTTTCGTCTTTGCAGCGCTGTTTCAGAGTATCATATTCGGGACGTACACGGGTTTCAATTAATTCGTCATATTCCTCACGGGATAATTTGCCCCGTCGATATCCCCAGCGTCCCCGAAAGAGTACGGATTCCGTTAAAAATGCGAAAACAGTATCTAGGTCTGTATCTGTGACATATTTTACGCCCCAGAAAGGTGGCGCCGGAATGTCAATATCGCGTCGGAATTCTGCATGCTGAACGATTGGCGTCTTCGGTATTACTCTTTCCTCTTTCCTTTGTCTTTTGTCTTTATCCGGTTTCAGCGCCGACCAGTTTTTTTCTTTTATCAGGCTCATTGTGTCCAGCCCGGCAAAGGCGTCGGGGCAATATACAACCGGTCCATCGGAAATTGGCGCACAAATGTCATCCACAAAACCGCGGGTCAGAGCGGCGCCTCCCAACAAAACCGGTATACTGATATTGCGTTGCTTCATCAATTCCAGATTTTCCTTCATCACGGTCGTTGATTTGACCAGTAATCCGCTCATTCCAATCGCATCTGCGTGAACCTCGCTGGCCTTCTGGAGCATCGTTTCGATTTCACATTTAATGCCGAGATTGTACACTTTATAGCCATTATTACTCAGAATAATGTCCACCAGGTTTTTGCCGATATCATGGACGTCGCCGCGAACCGTAGCCAGAACAATACTGGTTTGTACTTCAGTGTCTGTTTTATCAAGGAAGGGTTCAATTTTACCGACTGCAAATTTCATTACTTCCGCGGATTGCAGGACAAAGGGCAGCTGCATTTTCCCGGAGCCGAACAGATTGCCGACAACTTTCATCGCCGGGATCAGCCAGTTATTAATAATGTCAATAGCCCTGGTGTTTTCAAGAGCTTCAGTAAGCAGTTTGTCCAGACCGACGCGATTTCCCTGAATGATGCGCTGTCTGATTTTTTCGTCGATGGGAGTTGTATCGTCCTCAACGGACTTCATTTTCTTAACGCCGGCCTTCTTGTCAAAATGGTCGATAAATGTAAAGAGGGCATTGTTGCCGCGGTTATAGATCAAATCCAGGCAGGTATCCACATCCTCCTGATCGATTTTATAGAGCGGCATGATTTTTTGAACATTGACGATTGCCAGATCGAGCCCGGCGTTTATTGCCTCGTTCAGAAATACGGAATTAAGAATCTCGCGGGAACCGGGATGTAGCCCGAAGGAGATATTGGATACGCCGAGAATTGTATAAACACCTGGCAGTTCATCTTTTACCGCCTTAATTGCCGCAATCGTATTTTTACCGGCCTCTTTGAGGGACTCATCGCCGCTGCCCAGTGTGAAGGTCAACATATCGAATATTAAATCCTGGGGGCGCAGTCCGTTCTGATTGACGGCAATGTCATAGATCCGTTTT
>Ga0268276_1001801_pt1 | contig 19791 bp, 17 predicted proteins | sample saktaG_4_FD_190145 | JGI IMG/M metagenome (GOLD analysis project Ga0268276, IMG submission 190145) | Saline water microbial communities from Sakinaw Lake, British Columbia, Canada - sak_2010_1_5_45m | ecosystem: Environmental > Aquatic > Non-marine Saline and Alkaline > Saline ... | reverse complement strand
ATTTGGAAGAAATTCGTATTTTTGCAATCCCATAGCGAAAGCATGGGAATGGGTCCCGTAGTTCAATTGGATAGAATAGCAGATTCCGGTTCTGCAGGTTGGGGGTTCGAGTCCCTCCGGGATCACAGAAAAAACCCTGAAAATCACAGGAAATCAAGTAAGACCGCCGCTACAGGCGGTTTTTCATTTACAGTCGTTTACACCAAAATACCCCTTGTTAATAACTTTTACTGGCAACTTTTTTCAAAAACATTGGCAATTTAAAAAGACAAAAATGGCGACAGTTAAATTCTATTTGGACAAGGAACGCAAGAATGGATCTTTGATCCTGGTAACCTTCACTTTTAACCACGAACGGTTAAGGTTTTCGACCGGACTAAATGTACCTAAAAAGGCTTGGGATGACAAAGATCAAAAAGCCAAACCCCTGAAGGAATTTGCCGAGACTAATAAACATCTCCGGGATGTTAATAGTTTCCTATTGAATATTTATGATGAACTTTTTACGAAAGGTGTGAAAATATCAAAAGAAGATGTTAAGAAGAAAAGCCTGGAGATCAAAGAAGCCTACCAGGTATTTGCCGGAAGGAAAGATGTTGTAATTTCAAAAAAGACCTCCCTGGTAGCATTCATCCCAATATTCCAGGCACGTTACAAGAACAAACACTCCACTAATCATATTCAACATTTTAATGGTATCAAGACCCATTTGGAGACGTTTCAAAATAAAACCGGGACCATTGTAACTTTTGACAGCATCAACAAGGATTTCTATATCAACTTTACCGATTACCTGAAAGCAGCAAACTTGAAGCCAAATACGATAGGCTCACATATCAAGAGGATCAAGCGCCTGATGAATGAGGCGAACGAGGACAAGCTTACAACAAACCAGGAACACCGGGCAACAGGATTTAAAGTACTGAAAGAGGATTCTGATACGATATACCTTACCGAGGATGATATTTCGGCATTATACGAACTAAAAATTGAAGAGTCAAGGATGAGGAAGATCAGGGATCTGTTTGTATTACATTGCCACACCGGGTTACGACATTCAGACTGGCCAAAAGTTACCCTCGAAAATATCCATGAGAACAAATTATACGTTAAAACTCAAAAAACCAATGAACCGGTAATCATTCCGGTTCATCCAATTATCATTGAAATCATCAACCGATATGGCCCTGGGGCAACCATTCCGACCAACCAGGAAGCAAACCGTGTACTCAGATGGATAGGTGAGTATGCAGTAATAAAAAAAATCACCGAAGGAAATCTTGATAAATGGTTACAAATACGGACACATACCGCTCGCAGATCCTTTGCCACAAATGGTTATCTTAGTGGCGTACCCATGCTTTCACTTATGCAGATTACCGGACACAAAACGACACAATCTTTTCTGAGATACATCCGCATTTCCAAGCTTGAAAATGCGATGAAGCTGATGGACCATCCGTTTTTCAATGCTTAATTGGAAGTTAACCGAAAAACATAGATACACTTGAGGACTTACTCATGGCTTTTCTGTAGCGTAAAAGCGTTCCGTCTTTCGACGGAACGCCTGAATCTCTGAATGAAAATGAAGGTTCAGAAAGTGATTTTGGTTTCAACATCGCTGATGCTTGCATCGAAGGATGTCCTGAGGAAATCAATGACTTTCTTGATTCCAGGGGTGAAGCTGGTGGTGAAGACGTTTCCGTCTGAATCATTCAGCCGCATGGAGCAGTTGAAATCATTGGATGCCGTCTGGAACCTTTCCAATTCGCTCCTTGTCTGGACCAGCTTAGCCCTTTTTTCGATGACCAACTGAAGGTTTTCGACCTTGAGGATCTTTTCCATCAGAGTCATTTCCTTGATCGGCTCTGGAGTAGGCACAACGGCTTTTTCGGGTTCGGCTTTCAAAACCGGCTTTACAATTTCGGTTTTGCTTTTCTCGGGCCCAAGAATCGTTGTGGCCGCAACTAAAACAGCGGCTTCTTCCTTGGATGATCCGCCATTGGACGGCTTCTGTACGGGTGCGGTAATCTTTGACATTGGATAACGCCTCTGCCCTGAGGACTTTTTTTGGCATCTGGCTCGCCGGGGTTTAAGAAAAAATTTATGCCACCGGGAACAAATGCAGTGAAAATTTTAAGCAAGAGTTCAGGTCTGATTTTCGCCCGAAAATCTGAATGAACCCGAAGGGTGATGGTGCCATAAGACGGTCACTCTTAGCGAAAAAGATTTTCACGAGTTTAACTTTGCTGCAATTTTTGAGTAATAATGGGTTGGGAAAGTACAAAAAAAAGAGACTGCCGGAAGGCAGCCTCTCTCAGGGATTCTGTAATGAGTTAGAAGGGGATATCTCCTGATGGGACATCATTCGATGCCTTCTTTGAAGTGTTGCGTTTCTTTTTGGGAGTTTCAACAGGCTTTACCGGCTCATTTACTTCGGATTCTTCCAGGCGGTTAACATAAGCGGTGTAGTCATGTCCGAATTTGTCGGGGCTTTTCAGTTTTGCGATTTCAAGGGAGATGTAATCTTCATCCTTGTATTTGTGTGAGAACTTTACGAGATCTTCAATTTTGAAGTTGATCTTAATGATTTCAAGGCCTTCGACTTTCTTTCCTTTTCCGATGTAGTTTTTTACGAAATTTTTCATGGCTGTGTTTTTTAAGTGAAATTTATATGCAAGTGTAATTAAGACCATGGAGGGGCACTCAAGTAGGAACTGGAATACCGAACACCTGCAGGATATGCCGGGAAAATTCTTGAATGAGTAGCACTTTCACCCTGGAATGGGATAATACCTTAGCATAGGAATTAAACAAAAACCACAGTCATCAGATTTCTGCAATTGCATACAATTGCATCCTGGAAAAGTAATACAGAAGGTCTGAATGATCAAAAGAAAAATGCTCGGAGAATTGCACAAAGACATGATAGACATCCAGAAAGCGCAAAATCTCTGGAAAATTAATGACTATACCTGTTGACGAGCATGAAAAAAGCCACCCCGGTTGTCCGGGATGGCTCTATTGAATGAATGATTTAGTTAAAAGGAGGTATCTTCCAGGACAGGCTCCAGGATTGGAACTTCGCTGGTCACTTCCGCTGTGGGTTTTTCTTCTGCAGGAACGAAAGCGGAGGCATTCCCCAGGATATGATCGGCAGCCTTCTCTGCCCTTGCAGCAGCCCACATGATCCATTTTTGATTGTCGCGGAGAGCCGAAGCCCAGCCACCAATATAAGCGGCTGAGTTACGGATATCCAGGTCAAGGTTTGCAATACCGGCCAGGAAGGAAGAACAGAGTTCAGCTACCAGTTCCTCTTTGGAATATGGGATATCTCCGTAGCTGTTCGACATTCCGTCATAGCGGTTGAGACGTTTGGGATGGCCGGTCGAGTGACCCATTTCATGGAACAGGACCCGGTAAAAGGCAGAAGAGCTGGTGAAATACTTAATATCCGGTATTGAAATCAGATCGGCAACCGGAGCATAAAATGCCCGGTCATCTTTGTGGGAGAAGCGAATCTCCGGACGGCCTTCGTAGCCCTGGATGATGGCTTCAGCTTCCAGGTGTTCGGCGTTAACCTTTTCGGTAACCAGATTTTGAAGCTCGGCGATCTTTTTCACGCCCTGCTCGTCAAAATCGGCCTGCTCGGAGTTGAAGACATGATAAAATTTCAGAACGAACATCTTCTTTGTCTCGCCGGTGGTTTCGTCCTTTTTGACTGAACTCTTCCAAAATACCACGATGGTGGATTTTTCGCCTTTGCGAACCTGTCCGCCATTGGCACGGATCTGTTGAAACGTGCCATATACACGGCTCTTGTAAGGATCGGAAGAAAGCACCAGGCGGTTGATACCCCTGTAATAGTGGCCGTTCATGCTGACCGGTGACGGAACCTGCCAGAGTTTCATCCAGCTTCCGGCTGTTTCGAGGTTAGCAATGATCTTTTCTGTGATGACTGCATAGATTTGTGATTTATTCATAAATGTTGCTACTGCCCTGTAGTCTTATATAGGTTTCTGGCCCACCTGGTTAAAATGAAATTTTAGCCCAAGTGAATACCGAGAAAAATAAATAATGTCAAGGGTTTAGGTCATGATTGGAACAATCTGACAAGACTCGAAGAGCGACAATTCCTTGCAGGAGGTCGCCCTTTACAGTTTTACAGTCCCGATAGCTCGGAACGGATTTTTTGCAGGTAATTTTGCGGGAATTTCGAGTTTAATAAAGTGCGTTGGCCAACGCCCTTCTTTTTTGCAACTTCTTTCTTTAGTGGGATTTAAAAGAAAAAAGTTGCCCGGGAATACTGTATTTTGGATAAATTTCGCTATCTTTGTGATATGAAAACCAGGCCTGTAAATAAACCATCTTTCAATGTTATTTTCAGCAATGCCATTGCATCTGCGAAAATTGAGGGAATCAGGTTTGATAGAACAGCGCTAGCCCGTATCAGGAAAGAAGCTCTCAAGAAGCTGGAAACAAGTTCCCGATAATCTCAATCATCGCGGAATAATCTTTCTCATCCCCTTTATTCAATGCCTCAATATAATCCGGATAACTAGCTTCCCTGAATTTATTTAATTCAAGTGAAGGGTAACCTGCTCTGTTGGCCATGAGATCTGCAAAAACCCGTGCAGTTCTGCCATTTCCTTCCCTGAAAGGATGGATATGGATAAGTTCACAATGCACAATGGCAATATCTTCAATTAACTTATCCGTATCCTCATAATCTACGGCCAGTTTGAATAAGAACTCTTTATCAAGGTAACTCATTCCCATAGGAATAAACCGGTAAGGCAGGAAATGATGGCCTGCTTTAGATAAGTTTACAGTTCGGTAAATTCCTGCAAATGGGTAGATGTGGCCAAGGGCGGTCCTGTGAATGGTTTTAATATATCCTTCAGTGAACCGTGTTTTTTTAGTCAATTTCTCTGTTAAGATCATCTGGGCTTGAATGAAACCGATAGTTTCTTCTTCGACAGCTTTTAAAGGATCCGTTATCCCAAGTTTGTTTTTCAAAACGGAGCTACCCATTTCATAGTACAGGGGATCCTTTTTCCTCACCTCTTCCTTGGTCTCGTATGGTCGTTGATACGCCATATTAAAGTGATTGTTCGATGATCTTTATATCCTCCTCCGTGAGGCCGTATAACTCGTAAACTAACTGGTCAATCTTCTTTTCCATTGAACTAGTATCCTTAGTTGGATTGTTTCTTTTACTCAACAGGATAGTATCAATCAAATTGATCAACTCTTTTGATTCATTAGGTAATTTGATGGGAAGAGATCCAAGTTCGTAAATTCTGATTTCGGGAAAGGTAATATCTTGTCTGTTATATTTTTTCCGAAAATAATACGCCATAAGTGAGGAATTGAGTATCCCAAGAATTAATTTCGAATGTTCTGCATTAAACGGTTTTACAATTTGTAAAAGTTGACTTGTAACATAGTCCTCATCTGTGAATGTTGCAATCAATTTTTTCCCAACAATACGCCGAACTAATATTCGTCCGCCTTCGAATAGAGCAGGGTTTCTTGGAGCAGCTAAATTGTCGCCATATTTTAACCATCTATCTTGCCAATTAATACAATAAGTATTTACGTCTTTCCCCTCCAAATAAGGACGATAGGTGTTCTCTTGCTTGACCGTTGATTCAAAAACACGATTTTTAGCGTCAGAAGCTTCTTGTGGTGGGTTACCCTTTCCAGTCTCATAAATTTTGATACCGAATTTTATTTCAGCAAACTTCTCTAATACAGTACTTTTTAGCTCAATTTTTTCTTTCAGTAGAATGTCGTAATCAGAAAGATCGATGTTAATCAAAGAAAGCGAATCATTCCGCCAAATTGATTGATTTATTAAATTTGATAGGTTTAATTTTTTAAAATCCTGACTATCTGGCTTTAAAATTTCAGTCTCGTTACGTTTAGCAGATTTGCTTATTAACGTTAGAATTGGAAGTACAGTTGCATCTTCAAAAACTTTAATCTTCGAATAATCAGCAATCTGAATAATTGAATTTTCAAGAAGTTTCTTTCTAACAAGGACATTCTTCTGATTGTTCAGCCAAGTGTTTGGAGTAATAAGATGAACAATATCTCTTGAAAGATTTAGCGATTCCTCCCAGAATAGGACATATGCATCAAACTGGTATTCTGCTACAGAAAATTTTGTCAAATAATAGTTAAACTCTGATTTGCTTAAATTCCATTCTCGTCCACCGATGTATGGTGGATTCGCTATCACAACATCAAACCCCACAAAATCACCTTCATCATTCAACACTTCCGGGAATTCAAACCGCCATTCAAAGGCATTCTCATAGATCTTATTGTTTTTTATCTCTTCCAGTTCGAATTCGAGTTTCTTGATTTTTCCTGTCAATTCATTCACCTTCTTATTCCAGTCGGCGATCTCTTTCTTTGATCTTTCGAAAAGCGATGTCTGGTTGGTCAGGTTAAATAGTTCCCCGTTCAGCTTTTTCAATTGCACTAAACGTTTGTCGTTGGCTACAACCTCAGTCTCGAAATCATTCTTGATGGATTCGATCAACCGTTCCATCGCCCGCTTTTCCTCTTTACTTTTAGCATTCCGGTAGGTCATTACTGCCAGACGGTAACTATCGATACTCCATTTGCTTTTCTTTAACGCTTGCCGGATATCCGCATCCAGGGCATAGCGTGAGATCAGCGAATTCCCGCATTTGATGTTGATATCGATATTGGGGAGGGTTTCCAACTCTGTAAAATTGCTTTTCTCCTTGTAATATGAGTTTTTAAGCAGCTCTATCCATAACCTCAACCGGCATATCTTGACAGAGTTGGGGTTAATGTCAACGCCAAAAAGACAATTCTCGATGATAGTTTGCTTCTCATGAAAAAGCACTTCCTGAACACGCTGACTCTCCGGATTGGCTGGATGGTAGTCAAACAGATCTCCATCTTCATCGGTGATGATCAGTTCATCATTGACAACTTCAACGTGGTACTCTTTTAGCCTCTTACCCTCGGTATCCGACAATATTTTCAACTCGCTTTTAAGGGCGATGATCTCGTTCAACGCTGATACCAGGAAGTGTCCGGAACCGACAGCAGGATCACAAATTTTAAGCTTATTGATAATCTCATTGGCTTCTTTCCGGTCGTCAATTTTATCATACAAACACGATATATCCTGGCAACCCCATCCCTTTAAGTCATTGAACTTTTGAATGACAGCCCGGCGGATAGTTTCCCTGCACATATACATAGTGATGAATCCGGGTGTAAAGAAGGAGCCATCCTTGTAACCGTTGATCTTTTCGAAAATCAGGCCGAGAACAGAAGCGTTGATCAGGGTTTTGTTTTCCTCCTGGATCTCTTCCGAGCCTTCACCGGCGAAATCATATGCGTCAAGGAATTCAAACAAGTATTCCAGGGTCATCAGCTCACCGCAACGTTTTTTACCGGTAGTATCTTTCAAGACCGTTGAAGTGATAATTGGCAGTTTCCCATCCTTCAATTGGCTGATGAACAGGCCGGAATGTTCAATTTCTGTGGGTTCAAACAAGGAACTGTTCAAGTAAGGAACCTTTGAAAATATCTTTCTGACCTCTTCATTTCGTTCGTCCAGTTTACGGGCCAGTACACTGAAGAACAGGCTGTTCAGGTCGTCAAAATTCTGTACTTTTTCACCGTTCAGAAAAGCAAAAGATAAATCCCCTTGGTGGTACCTGATCAGCTGTGCTTCCAGTAGTTTCAGAAAAAGAATGCGGTTTATCCAGGTAATGGTTAGTTCCAAGGCAACATTGAACAAGCGTTCCTGAACAGTTTCGCCAAACCTGGAAGGGTTTTCAAGCCGGGCCAGTTTATCCAGGCTGTCTAGCTGTGTGATGGCGCTTTCGATCAGGGAAGCGGAATTTCGTTCACCCTCCTTTTTCCGGCCAATGAGTTTTTTACTTCCCTGTTTTGTCTCGGTCAACCCGATAATATGTAACAGTTCAGCATAGAATGATTTGTCCAGGGTATTGCTGTCATTTAAGAAAGGAAGTTTCAGCAGGTGTTCTGGTGACAGAAGCTTGTAGAGGGCAATGAGTTTGGCATCATCCTTTTTGTCTTCATTGCGGAGTGGTTTGTCATACTGCCGGAAATCAAACATAGTAAAACAAACCTCTGAAGTCAAACTGGCCATAAATGGTTCTGCAATCTCCTTGTAAAAGAAATCCGTGGTCGTCCCGGCAAGCCTTCCTTGCTCAAAATCGGTGAATTGCTTCACCAGGTGTTTATCCTGAGCAAATAGTTTCTCAAAGGTGGTCGCGTCAAATACAAACCATTCATAAATGTTTGTAGCCACAAGATGCTTAATCTCAAGATTGTGGTTCGTGATGCGTTCACGAAGATAATAGAGGATAAGTTCGTGAAATGCTTTTGAATTCAGGTTATCCGATCTGACCATCTCAGATTTATTCGAATACTTTTTGGCTTCGACCAAGACGCCGGCGAAACTCTTTGCATCAGGCCCATTGTGGATAACAAGGTCATTACGGCCTTTTGTATTGATATAGAACTTTTGATAAAATGTATTCTTGAGAAAATCGCTTAGGTCATTTTTAACGTGCTCTTCCGATTCGGATTCATCCAATCCATCAAGCAGTTTGATCAGGTTTGCCTTAAACAATTCAATCTCGCTACGGGATGGCTTTACCTTTAGGTAGGCTTTATTCAGGGACTTTCGAGGAGGAAATGGTGTCAGTTGCATAGGTCAGAAATGATTCTTCTTTCAAAAATAGGAAAAGTGAATGAATAATCAATTAAAGACGACCTTCATCCGAGAAGGAATAAAACCGGTCATCCCCAACGATGATGTGATCCAGGACGGCCACATCCAGCAGGACGCCACACTCCTTGATCTTTCGGGTAATCTGTTCATCCGCCTGGCTTGGCTGTGTGTTGCCGCTGGGATGGTTATGCCCCAGGATGATGCTGGTCGCATGTTGTTCCAGGCAAATCTGGAAGATCTTTTTCGGATCTACTACAGTCCCGGAGATTCCGCCTTCGGAGATCTTAACTTTCTTGATAATCTTGTTAGCCCTGTTCAGCAATAGGATCCAGAATTCCTCATAAGGCAGGTCGCCTACCAGGGAATGGAAGATTTCAAAGGCATCCTGGCTCTTTGAGATCTTCTTCTTAAAGATCACTTCTGATTCATTTCGTCTGCGAGCCAGTGCAAACATGGCAGCGATCTTCAGGGCACGTTTCTGACCAATGCCTTTGATCTTCTGAAGGTCCGAAACGCTGAACTTCCAGAATTCGCAAAGGTTGTTCCCACAGGTTGACAGTGTTTTCATGGCAATCTCAAGGGAGTTTTCTCCGGAAACACCTGAGCCAATGATGATACTTAGAAGTTCAGCGTCAGAAAGGCTGCCGTTGCCTTTGAGCAGGAGTTTCTGACTTGGGATGTCATCTTCTGCCCAGAAGCGCATTGGGATTCTGTTTTCGTAAGGTTGGCCATTTCCCTTGGCAAGGTCCGGATTCACGATCGGTTTTTTCATAACATAATAGTTTTAAGCAGCCATTGGCCGCGGTGAGTGAATGAAATTTGCCGGTGGGACCATGCGGAGTAGAAAATTTTAAGCAAACATTCAGGTCAGATTGTTGAAGAGAATCTGAATGAACCTGGAAGGCGACGGTTCCATGAAGGAGGTCGTGTTTAGCGAAACAATATTTTCACTGGGCATAATTTTGTGAATTTCGATTTACTACTGGAGTAGGGTTTTGCAACTTTTTCTAAAAGTCGCCCCAAGCGAAGCATCCTGCGAGCATAAAAAAAAGCAGGCGATTCCGATTCATCGGAACCGCCTGCCTGGTTGGAGGCAATTAATGCCTTATGGAGAATTGCCCCTGGAACTCTTTCAGTTCCCAGTCGAACTTTCCGGGATCGGAGGCAATGAGATCTTCAGTGTAACCAGGATAGTAAATCTGGTCCAGCTCCTGGACAAAGATGTCTTCGAGTGACTGCTGGTGGGTCATTTGTGCTAATGCTTTCATCTGGCGTGTGTTTTAAGGTTAGAAATGAAATTTTTTACGCCAAAGGCTAAAACCTGGAATAATAAATAATGTCAAGGGTGTGGGTCATTCCGTACTTGCAGAATGAATACACTGAAAGCGATAGTTCCAAAAGGAGGTCGCCCTTTACAGTTTTAAGCTCCTTCTCAAAAAGCGAATTATTCGTAAGGTAACTTTGAAAGAAAATTTCGAGCTAAACCGTGCGCTGGCCAAAGGGTTTCTTTTTTGGTACTTTTTGATTTGACCAGGACGCCCAAAGAAAAAAGTACTCCGCTGGAAGAAGGATAGTACCTGCAATTGCTTTCTTTTTGCTTCGTTTTCTTTGCCTAAAGAAACAGAAGTTCAGTCAGTTAAGAACCCTGGCGCTTTTTTTGATTCTTTTTTTGGCGCTCCAAAAAAAGAACCGACATTTTCGATATTCCAGCGAAAAAGAGGGTATCCCGTTCTGCATGAATATTTTAAGGCTCGTTAAGCCTAAAAATATTCCAGCAGACTCGACGAAGTCCCCGCCACGCCCTGTCGAAAAATGCAATTGCACTTTTCCCTTTTCTATGGATATATGAAATGGGTATTTATAAATACATCTTGGAATTTTTGCACCGGGATCTAAGCCGGTGGGCTGCTCCCCTTGGTATTGAGGCATTCCATTGAAAACTTGGGAGGCCCTTGATCATTAACCTGGGATCAGAATGATCCCCTTGTGATTGGCTATGATTATTTCAGCGGAGACTTCATTTCATTAAAAATTCATTGAAGTCTTTGTGATCAGGATATATTACAGGAGCCCAATCTTTGACTTCCCTGAATTTCTTATTGATTTTATAAGTTGCGGTCCTGCCGGTCGGATAATTGTCCGGAAACAGGTTTAGTGCAATTGCATGCTTTAATGTGGATTCGATCCTGGGCAGGAAAGATAAAGAGTTTAGAATTGCAAAGTACTGTTTGCCATGAACAGTATAATAATCCTCTTTCAGAAATATACGACAGAAACCGAGCGATACCCTCCTGGATTGCAGGTATTGAATCAAAGCGGGATTTGTCAATGGCTGAATACGATTGATGATCCGCCCTGCTTCGTCTGAAAGCTCAGCATATTGCTCCCCCAGGGCATAGGAGTTATGACTAATCAGTTCCAAGGCATCAGGTACGTTGACCATTTTGAGCTTCATGACCAGGTCAATAAGATTGCCACCTTCTCCGATCCCGAAATCATACCAAATGTTTTTGAAAAGATGAACCTTAAAACTTGGTTCGTTTTCCTGACGCATCGGACTCAGGAACCAGGCGCTTCCACGACTGATTTTTACGGGACTATATGGACAAGCCGACGGTGTTGAACCCACCCCTGGCCGATAGTAATAGACTTGTTTAGATGTATTAATATCAGACATATATGGTGGTCAGTTTAAATCGGCGTAAAGTGGTCATATGCACCGGCTCTTGCACTCTTCCCTGCGCGGCATCATGCGTCTCGTGAACCTCCGTCTGGCTAAATGGGTTCGGAACAAGTATCGGCGGTTCAGGCTGAAACACTGGTATGTGGAGTAGTTATGGTTGAAGGAGATTTCCAAGCATTATCCTTCGATGTTTGTACACTGGCACCTGGGGTTTCTGCCGTAGATCTTGTCAGGAAGAGCCGTATGAGCTGAGAGGTTCACGTATGGTTCTGTGAGAGGCTCAGGGGTGCGATTCCCCTGGGTCGACTCGACTTTTTCTTTTGTATTATCTCTGGTTCCCATTTGGGCAACATGCTCCATTTACTTGCTTTTCTGTAATTGTTTTATTGAATTTTTGATGGATGGAAATTTTAAATTGTCTAGTTTGTGGATCAAATTCCGAACCATCAAAGTCAACAATATTTCCACACCAACCACAGCGGTAAATAGTCTCATAAGCATAGCTGTTATCCGGTGTGTTTCTGCCAGTTGTATCATTCATATGATCTTGATAATATCTCGTATCATCATTTTTCATTAAACCTACTCGCCCCAATGGAATCTTAGATTCTATGTCTTCCTTTATTAAAACTGTTAGCAAATAGAATGGAATACTCATACTTTTAAAATATATGGCTCTATATTCCAGGATGAGTTCGTCAAAATCCATCGAGTGAAGAATAATAGAATCGTTCCCTTCTAAACCATGGTCGAGAATAAGGTTACTCAGTGATTTCAATGAAATCCTTTTCCCAATGTATTGAATTGTTAGATCGGACATTTAGAATTTGTTTTTACACAAAGTTAAATCGAACAGCACTAAATATTTCAGTTGTTGAAAACTCTATGAAAAGTATCATAAAATCATCTGATTAGTATAGTGTTGATAAAAAATACCGCATAACCGGTCGGCGGTATGGCCAGTAAGGGATTGCGGGTGATTGCCTATCTAGATACAAGAAAAGATGAAGCGGGATGCAAGCCTTCGCAAACCACTGAAACCCTTATTGGCTATACCGCTTGTGTGTGCCCTGCATGAGCATATAGTGCACACCCGTCGTAGCCTCGATAAAAATGTTAAATATACAAATTTAATCGAGACACATACAACGGGTGGTAATTTTCCAGAGGGTGGAAGTCCCTTACGGGCGGGGGTAACGTCCCGAACCGTTAGCAAGCCGCAAGGGTGCAGGCCGTGAGGCCTGATCTGAAGGAAGCGTGACTGCAAAAGTCGGTACTGACGAACAGGAACCGGATACGAGGCCTGGCAAAGCGGATGAGATGAACGGCAATTGTCCTCTAATCTGGATGACCGTGCATATGTCAACAATTATGGGAGTACCCTAGTTGACAGCAACATCACTGGAGAAGGGACTACTTAATCAGGTGAAAAGAGCTGGTTATTATGGTTGCCGAACCGCCGTATTCGTGACCCGAACGTACGGTGGTGTGAGAGGTGTACCGGTGGGCTTTTCTGCTCACCGGCCGCCAACTCGATTATCGGTTCGTGCTTCTTTTTTATCTGGTCATAATTTATTGTATTACGGGTAACTTTAAAGCCATTTTATAGAATTTTGTAAATCCGTTTATCTGATTTGCTTTCAAGTTCTCATTTAATTTTTCGGAAGCGTCTTGGTCGGGATAAATAATTAAACAGTCAATTATTTTGTCTTGTTCTTCTACTTTCTTGTAACCTAACTTTGATAAAACTTTTGTATCTCTTGCATACCCACTCAATTGTCTGATGTCCTCTGCCTGATATTTTTCTTGTTGATATTTACGTTTGTATTTCGTATCAATTATCATTTTCTCATTGTCGCTTACAAGAACGAAATCGGGTTGTCCGTATGTTCCTTGAATTTGAAATTGAATGTGGTTGAAATATTTGTCTTTGAGCAAACCCAAAACATACAACTCAAAAAGTTTTGGCATATCAATCCAAAACGGTGGAACTTTTACAGTCGTGTTATTGAGAGCATCAATCTCTTTAATGTTGTAACCAAACCTTTTTAATATGAGAGATGAAATATGAAGTGCCTCTTTATATTCTTGATAAAATGAATTGTGAGTAATTCCTTTCAGAGTTTTCAAATCAATATTCTCGTCAACTTCGTGAAAAACCGGAAGACAATAATTGATAACAGGCGAAACAAGTTTTGAATAGTCAGGAAATAGTGCAAGATACTTTTGAACGAAAATTAATGTCCGTTTAAGTATTCTGTTTTCAATACAGTTGTAACCAAATTCATCATACTGGCAAAAAGTTTTGGTCGGCTTGTTTTTGATTATATTCTGATTTAGAGTTTGTGAAACCAAAACTTTGCCTTTGATTTTTGCATTTAAGTTTCGTTCTACTTTGTAGTAGGATTTCTTCAATCCCTTTCTAACAATGGTCTTTAATACTTGTAGGAATTGAACAACCAAAAGAGGAGTGAGCAAATCTTGTTTCTGCTCAATCTCAATAAATGGTTCTTCAAATTTTATCTCGTATAAATTTCTTGTGAAGTTCGCAACATCAGAATGTCGCAAACAAGAGAAAAGCATTTTTAAGTAATCGGTTTGCTGTGCATCATCATTCAGTTTAGGCGCTACATAAACGGCAACTTCATTTTTGTTTAGCCAATCCGTGCCGATATAAAAATTTGAGTTTAGTTTTTTTCTTGTGTCGTCTTGTGTAATTTCAATGCACATACAACCTTCCTGTTGCTTAAATAGGATTAATGATGCTGAAAGCATTTCCATTGAGGAAATATCTTCAATGATGTGTTCTGAAAATGCTTTATTGAAAAGTAACTTAGACATTCAATGTTTCAATTTTTTTGTTTGATGTTTCTAAAAATATTCCGTCTTTCAAGTACTCTCTAAGAATCGGTTTGATTTCAAATTCCAATTTTATTTTCAACTCTTCTTCGTCTTTGACAAGAAAATAACTGTGTCCAATCATCACATCCTTTGCTTTAAAATCAGGTGATAGAAACTCGTTAGTGAATAAGGTTTTGATTTCATTGAACAAATATTTTGCGGTTGCGTTTTGAATAACATTTTCGTCAGGCAAAACATCAACAAATGCAAACCTTCTTCTTAAAGCATAGTCAATGTGTCCAACAGAACGGTCTGCTGTATTCATTGTGCCAATTATAAAAAGGTTTTTAGTTAAAGTGATTTCGCGTTCTCCTTCGTATTCATAAACAGTAGTTACTGGTTCGTTTCTGTATTCCATAGCGTAAATCAATTCTCCTAAAACGGATGATAGATTTGCTCTGTTAATTTCATCTATGATGAGAACATAGTTTCCGTTAGGATTGTCTTTTGCCTTTTGTGCAAACTCCGCTAAAATTTTATTTTCAACTGAATAAGATATATTTCCTTTATCAGTAGTTTCTGCAACAATTCCTCTTACAAAATCTTCATAAGAATAAGTTGGATGAAATTGTATCAGTTCCTTTTCACCCTTTGTAACTACTGTTTTATTGGCGTCTATATTTTCGCCTGACTTCAAATTGAAATTGTCAAAGAGGAAACGCATAAATTCAAAAGAGGTAACATCAGATTTGTATTCTTTCTTTTTTGCATTGAACAAATCATTAAGTTTCTTGTTCTTCTCAAACTTATCTGTGTTGTGAGCATCGATACCAAACAATTTTAAAGCATTGTCTAAAGATCCCCTGCCATTTATTGGAAAAAAGTCAGAAGGGAAATAAGAATTTAGAATTTTCAGAAGAAAGCTATCACCGAAATATTCCAATGCAACATCGGGTTTTTTATTTTTAACTACTTGAGAAAGCATGTCTGCAATTTTTTTAATTGCTTCTTCATCGCTGTCAATGTCCTTTACTAACTTACCGTGCTTTCTATAATCTTCATCCTCTTTACTCCAATAAATCAAATATGAACGGGCACTTCCTGGTGAGTATTTACCTAATGACTTTAATCCTGTTTCAATCCACCAACAAAAATTATTTCTATCTCCTTTGCCTGCACAATAATCGTCTAATGATAAATATTTCAAATTGTCAATTGAAAAGTTTTGTTGAAAATCATTGAGTAACTTTTCTTGATTCTCCCTTTTCAATTTTCCTTGTTCGTTAGTTGCATCAAAATTTGAAAAGAAATTATTGATAATGTCCATTGGATTACCAACCAAATTTGGTTTTATCAATTCATTTGCAATCAATTTTGCAAGCCGGGTTTTTCCTGTGCCGGGTGGTCCCTGCAGAATAATTTGATGTTTGTATTTAAGTAAGTTGATTGTCATATTTTGATTTTCTTTTTCATGAATTTGTTCAGCAAATTTTAGCATTTCATCCTCCCTTGCATATTCAATTGTCTTGCGATACGAAATACCGTCAAAGTCCAACGGCAATTCTTTGATGTCAAGCCATTTCATTTTGAAAGAATGATAATCGTCTTTGCTTACAACCTTTCCAACTCCTTTGAGTTTTGTGAATGTCATTGAATGATTAGCACCTTTTGTAGAGCTTGATTTCATCAGAAGAATGTCGCCAATGTTTACCTCTTCTAAAGTTCCCCTGTTTCTATCGTCTCCATCTTCTGCATATCCATCATACCAAATCCCTTTGTCTAAAAAATCTTTTGAAACATCTGTTTCGCTGTGTGTCGCACCGACTACCCAATAATTCATTTTATATGTGTTTTATCTGTTGTTATTTGTCTGTCGGTGGATGTTTAACATTGTCGCCATAGCATGACCGATAACGGTCGGCTGTTATCTGTGATATTTTTTTTCAAATTTTAATTTTAACTGTAGTAATTCATTTTCAATTTCATCATTTTTTGGATATAATATTTCTTCAGGCATAGGCTTAAAAAAATCGTCCCAAAAGTTGCCGTCTGTATTATCAACTGAGAATTTAGCAACCATTCTATTTGATAAATCGTCTCCATTAGTTTTAGTTGGCCTTATTGGATATTTACCTACTAAGTATCCTTCTTGAAATCTTGGCCTAATTGCTTTAACAGGTACGACATTTTGTAATTTTATTAAAACTATTCCTTGATCAGAGTAATAAGAAATGCTTTGGTTAGGATAAGGCAACCCAAAAACATATACATATCCTTTCATTGAATTTATGAGGGCAAAAGTAGCCGCGATACGAAGAGATTGAGTAATATCAATTAGTGGTGTAGGTAGTATGCCATAGTGTTGGAATAAAGAATAATAATATTCATTAAAGTAACTTCTTTTTCCTCGATATAATTCAATCATTTTAAATAAATTTTCATATCGTCTAATTATTTGAGACTTTTTAATCGAATATTTATATGTGCCATCAGTACTTCTTTCTGGTCGACAAATAGAAGGGTAAAGAATACTTTTAGGGGTGTGATCTTTATAAAAATCTGATTGATTGTTTTTATAATCAGTCGTTTGACCCCTGAAATACATCTCATAGTTTTTATTACTCAATGTTACATTAGCAACCTCGTCCATTAAATCTCTGAAGCTATTTATAGGATATCCTTCAGATGCACGAATTCTATTAACTGTAGCATCAAGTTTTTCCCAAACCACTTCATTCTCATAATCAAAATCAAAACCTTTTTTTAAAACGATTCTTCGGACTTTTTTTTGAAATGGCGAAAATAACTTACCTTCTATTGGTTGCATGTGTTTATTCTTTTTTAAATATCACAGCTAACGTTAAGTATATAAAATGTATGGGATTGTGAGCTTCATTACTTTCAAATTAAAGAAAAGTTGAAACGAACTATAAACCTTGATATTACTACTATCTCGCCTATTTTATATATACATTGTTACCTGCCGTTTTACTTCTATCAATTAACTATAAATTTTAAAACCCATACTTATCCTTTCTAAGTTTGAATGCTTTTTCTCCACCTTCCATAACTGAAGTAATTTCATTTTTGACTGCTTTGGTATCAATTGCACCTTCAACTTTTATTATTCCTCTTGTTTGACTATTTGAATCCTTATAATCACAACAAACAACTAACTCAGCATCTCCATTAACTACAAGGTTTGCATTGTGACTGGCGAATACTAATTGCCTTTTCTTTTTTGCATCCCAAATGTTTTTTATGATTTGGCCAATTGCTCTGTTGTCAATATCATCTTCGGGTTGGTCAATAAGCAATGGCATTCCTGGCTGATTAAGCAATACTGTTAAAAGTGCAGTTGCTTGTTGTCCTGCCGATGCTGCTGAAAATGGAATTACATCACCAAGTTGATTATTGGTTGTGTAATAAAATTCGGAGTTGAATTCTAATTCGTTTGCCGAAAGCAAAAGCCAATTGTCAGAATTTATCTTACTGCAAATTTTTGTTTTGTGGTCGTCATTGAAACCACACGAAGTAAGAATTGGAGTTTCGGGAATTTTGAAAATTTTATCCTCTGAAACTTTTAACTCTGCCAATAATCTAAACTCATCAATTATTGCTGTGTATTCTTTAATTGGATTTTCCGCTTGCTTAATTTCTTCTACTATTGCATCAATTCTTTCTTCCCTTATTCTCGTTCCCTCAAAAATATTTTTGAGTTGCAATTTGAGTGGTTGAAGATTTATGCTCTTTGTAACTTCCGCTTTGATTAAATTTTTTGATAGCTCTGTAAACTTTAGTGCTTGCTCGTTTAGTAGTTGAATTTTTTCTATGTGATATTTTTCCCAATTCTGTTTTTGTAAATATAATACAGTTTCAGGACTGCCAATTTCTTTTAGAAGAAGTTTTCTGTCTGAAACTACTTTGTTAATTTCACTAATGCGTTTTTCTATTCTTTGGATTTCTTGTAGTTGCTGTTGACTTGATTGTGAGTTGCCCTTTGCAACTTCGTATGCAATTTCAAATGCTTCTTTTTTTGCTTTCCACTCAGTCAAATAAGTATTTAGTTTTTTCAAACTTTCTTCGCTGAAAATATTTTTGAATGAATTTGCTGCCTCTTTTATCTCAACAAATTTTGTATCTATCTCTGCGGAAATGTTTTGAATCAATTGCTTGTTTTCAAGTTCATCAACGCTTCCCAATGGTTCAGGATACAAATCAAGTAATTTAAGAAGTTCGTCTGCTTTACCCTCAAACACCGAAAGCTCATTTCTTGTATTGCTAACAATGGTTTGTTCAACTTCAAACTTTGATTTTTTACTGATTGTTTCTTGGTCAGTATCTGAAACTCCTTTCAAAGATTTTCTGATGTTGTCAACCTGTGTATTGAGTGATTGAGATTCAAGATTGAAGTTGTCAATTTCTTGCTGAACTTCTTTTTTTCTTATAAATTGGTTGTAAGAACTCTTTAGTTTCAAACCAGTTTCACTAAGTTGAAATTTCAAAGTATCCAACCTGCCGACAATTGGTTGTTCAATAAATCTTTTCAATTCTTCGGTTTTAACTCCAACATCACTTAATTGTTTTTGACTGTAAGATTGAATCGGCAGCAACTTTCTAATATCATCTTCTTTGACATGTTGAAATTCTCCCTCTCCAATTTTCAAAAGTATTTCCCTGTTTGTTGAATTTCGTTTTACGATGTGAAGAATTCCATTCTTCTCCATTGTTATTCTCACTTCTCCACTTACATCTGTAAGTGTTTTTTGAATTAGTGCATCTCTCCTTCTTTCAATCACACTCATTTCCTCATAATCAACATCCTGAATTGTTTGGTCGCACAATCCCCAACGCAAATATTCTAAAATGGTTGACTTCCCTGTTCCTCTGCCACCAATAAAAGCATTGTATTGTCTGTTCAAATTCACATTGACCGCCCCCAAGAATTTTGAATTGGTTACATCAATTGACTTTATGAAAATTTGAGGCAAATCTGGCTCCTCCTGTGATATTCTTGATTCCTTTGCTAAACATGCTTGACGAATTGCTTCTGCTGTTGGTTCTGCCCACTTCACCCAAGTTGCATGAAGCCCAAATTCTCTGCCATCCTCAAAACGATTATCCGATGTTGAGAGTAGTGCAATTGATTTGTTGCCATAATTTACATCACCTCCATTTATTTTATTTTGATAGCCTGCTTCATCAGAAATTGCTTTGTCAACATAACCGCCAACACAAGGCATCTTTCTGTAATGCTCATGAAACCCTTGTCTTAAAATAGAATTTTGTCCACCCTTTCCAACATTCGGTAAAAGAATATATCTGCCCTTACAATATCCAAGCTCATCTAACTTTTCATGTAAGTGTGCTAAGTCATTAATTACTCAAGTTTCGGGGTTAAATTAATTGCATAATATTTCAATATTCAAGCGGCTTTTCGAATGTTTTTCTCTTCCATTTCTTTTATAAGAACATCAATTATCGATTCACTCAGGATATTTTCCTCCAT